>OGFM01001884.1_pt1 | contig 11771 bp, 10 predicted proteins | sample 1570871 | NCBI WGS metagenome assembly OGFM01 (sample SAMEA2581957, study PRJEB24529) | metagenome | biome: Human gut stool | place: China | collected 2011
TATTCTAAGTGTCCTAACTTAGTGTTTAAATGAACTAATTTATTTTTGACAATTCTCTTTAATACTTTAGCTTTATCATTATATACTAAACGGTATTCTTTGTAAAAGGTATCTAACATTGAAGAAATATTGTTAAAATCATCACGTAAAATCTTCTTATTTGAAAGCGGTAATACATAAAAATCATGCTTATTATCATATTCAAATATGTAAGGTTTAATAGGTGTATTTAAATATTTTGTTAGTTCGCTTGCGTTACCACATTCGTTTAACATTAATTTAGAACAACCTTCAAGTTTAGAAAAATCAATTTCTTCGCTATCAGTCACGGAAAAAGGATTAATTGCATCATCTCTTGTTGGATAAACATATGGTGCATGAGGAATAATTAGGCGGTTAGATTCAACTGAAGGCGGAATTTTTCGTATAGCATCTATAATACAATTGTTATTGTCAATTAGCATTAGATTACTATTTCTTCCCATTAACTCAAATGACAGTTGATAATTTAATAAATCGCCAAGTTCAGAATAACTTTCAATTTTAAATATTATAACCCGATCATTTCCAACTTGAAAAATATCTTTGATGATTCCTCTTTCAATGTATTTACGTAACATAACACAAAAGTTTTTAGGAATATCTAAAGAAGTAACTTTTTCGTCTGTGAAATATATTCTAGGCATATCTAGACTAGAAGAAATTAATAATTGTTTTTGAACACTGTTTGCTTTGAACTGAAAAACGATATCAAGCATATTTGGTTGTACTATTTTATTTATTCTTTTTCCGACCAAATTATCCTTCAATTCTTGTACTAAAAAGTGGATAAAAACGCCATCAAAGGGCATAAAATCACCTCTTTATTTTAAAAATAACTGATAATATTATACACTAAAACATTTTAAATAACAAAATTATTGAAAAAAATTTAACATAGTGGTAAAATAGGTAAAATGAACATATGAGGTATTAGCATGAAATTAAATGAAAAAGGACTATTAATTGTAATCTCTGGACCATCTGGAGTTGGAAAAGGAACAATACGTAAAGCCCTCTTTAATAGACCTGGTCATAATCTTGACTTTTCAGTGTCAATGACAACAAGAAGCCCTCGTGTAGGTGAAGTAGATGGAAAAGATTATTATTTTGTAAGTAAAGAAAAATTTGAAGAAGAACTTGCAAAAGGTAATTTATTAGAACATGCTAAATTTGTTAATAATTACTATGGTACTCCAAAAGATAAAGTAATCGAAAAATTAGAAGAAGGCAAAGAGGTTGTATTAGAAATAGAAGTACAAGGCGCCCTTCAAGTAAAGGCTAAAATGCCTGATGCGGTATTTATTTTTATAGCACCACCTAGTTGGAAAGCATTAGAATCGCGTTTGAAAAACCGTGGTACTGAATCTACTGAAGTAATTATGGAAAGATTAACAAAAGCAAAAGGAGAGCTAATGTTAGCATCTTCATATGATTATATCGTCGTAAATGATGAAATAGAAAATGCGGTTGATAAGATAATCGCAATAATTAGAGCAGAACATGCTAAATGTGAACGTGCTTTAGAAAGATATTATGAATTAATGGAGGAATAATTATGATTGAAAATATGAATACAGAACGTGATGGTTTACGTTATCCATCTATAGATGAACTTACAAATAAAGCATCATCAAAATATAAATTAGTTATTGCTGCATCTAAACGTGCTAAAGAAATTGATGCAACTCAAAAATCATATTTAGAAGAAACTAAAAACTATAAGAGTATTGGTATTGCTTTAGAAGAAATAATTGCAGATAAAGTAAAAATTGTTGACTAATGATTGAAAAAAGTTTAAAAATATATCAAAGTACAAAAAATAAAATCAATGCATTAAGTTATGCAATGTATATGATTAATTGGGACTCTGAAACTGAAGCCCCTGTAGGATGTTTGGAAGAACGTTCTAAACAATTAGGTAATATTACTGAAATGATAGTTTCACTATCTCATAAAAAGACTTATGTTAATGCACTAAAAGATATAATTGCTAATAAAGATAAAGTAGATGAAATTACTTGGCTTTCAGCTAGCAAAGAATTTGAAGAATTGGAAAAAGAATTAAAAGTACCATCTAAAGAACTTGTTAATTATCAAATTCTTTTAGCAACATCTGGTCAAACTTGGCTAGAAGCGAAACAAACTAACAATTACAAACATTTTGCACCTAAATTAGATAAGATAATAACTTGGCAAAAGAAATATATTAAATACTTAGAAACACCAAATTGTAAAGGATACAATGTTTTACTTGATACATATGAAAAAGGCTTTACAGAAGAAGACTATGATAAATTCTTTGATACACTACGAACAGAACTTGTACCATTCGTTAAAGAAATCTTATCAAAAAAGCCAATAGATGATAGTTTTAATAAAGAGTATTATCCAATTGAATTGCAAAAAGAATTTGCTAAATATTTATTAAAAGTAATGTGTTTTGATAAAACAAAAAATGTAATTAAAGAATCTGAACATCCATTTACTACGGGATATGGTACTACTGATGAAAGAATAACTTGTCATTACTATGATCATTTACTTACATCTTTCATATTTTCGATAATTCATGAAATGGGACATGCAACATATGAAAAAAATTGTGATCCAAAATTTGACGATACTGCACTTAGTGGTGGTTCAACAATGGCAATGCATGAGTCGCAATCACGTTTTTACGAAAACATTGTTGGCAGAAGTTACCAATTTTGGAAAACTCACTACCCTATTTTAAAACAAACATTTGTAGAACAGCTTAAAGACATATCACTAGATCAATTCTATCGTGCTATTAATAAAGTTGAAAATTCATTAATTAGAACTGAAGCAGATGAATTAACATATCCATTACACATAATGATTAGATATGAAATAGAAAAGAAAATATTCAATAACGAAGTTAAAACAAAAGATTTACCTAAACTTTGGAATAAACTTTATAAAGAATATTTAAATATAGATGTTAAAACCGATACAGAAGGAATTCTACAAGATATACATTGGTCTGGTGGCTCTTTTGGATATTTTCCAACATATGCACTAGGTAGTGCTTATTCTGCACAACTTTACAATCAAATGAAGAAAGAACTAAATGTTGAAGAAGTGTTTGCAGAAAAAGATTTAACAACTGTTAATGAATGGTTAAAAGAAAAAGTTCATAAGTTTGGAAAGAGTAAAACCCCTCAAGAAATATTAATAATGGCAACAGGAGAACCATTTAATCCCAAATACTATATCGAATATTTAAAAGAAAAATATAAGAAAATATATGATTAATAAAAAATCAGGAGGCTTATTATGGAAAATAAAAAAATAGTTATTAAAAGAAGTAAATCTACTAATGAAACATACTTAAGAAGATTAAGAGCAGGAGTATTAACTGCTGGTCCAGATCGTGATGAAAATGTTCCAGATTTTAATGAAACTACTGAAGTTGAAGATTCAACTTTAAATAATGTCCTTCCTGAAGAACCGGTTGTAGAAGAACCAGTGGTAGAAGAACCTGTAGTTGAAGAGCCAATGGTAGAAGAACCTGTAGTTGAAGAACTGGTTGTAGAAGAGCCAGTGGTAGAAGAACCTGTAGTTGAAGAGCCAGTGGTAGAAGAACCTGTAGTAGAAGAGCCAGTGGTAGATGAGGCTGTTCTTGCAGAAGACAAAGCTCTTATGGAAGAATTACAAAGAGAACAAGTTAGCGCTATTGAAGTAAAAGATATCGTTTCTGATGAAGTAACTAAACATCTAATTGAAAAAGAAGAAGATGCTGGAAAGATTTATGGCAATAAGAAAGCAATTATAAACTTGGATGTAATAAGCCGTAGTTTTGAGGCAAACGATGTTGTTACGGTTAATACCTTAAAAGAAAAACATTTGATTGCTAAAAATGTTTACTTTGTTAAAGTTTTAGCAAGAGGTGTTATCGATAAACCATTAGTAATAAAAGCACAAGATTTTTCTATAGATGCCGCAAAAATGATACAACTTACTGGTGGTAAAGTAGTAATGCTAACAAAGAGAAAATATTTTTAGTAAAATAAAATATTAGTACTAGCAACGCAAACTAGCATTGCTAGTATTTCTTTTTTAAAAAATATGTATATCTTTTGACTTTAATGGCAAAAATATGTATAATAGTAGAGGTTAAATTTTGGCCTTGTTAAAGGCTATATTTTTTGGGAAATTGAAACACGTGGAAATGTGGAAGCCCATTAATAACTAGTATTATTTGAAAGGAGAAAAAAAGATGCCTACAATTAATCAATTAGTACATAACTCACGTCAAGATAAGGTAAGAAAATCTAAATCACCTCATCTAGGTATTGGTTACAATTCTTTGAAAAAGGTAGCTACAACAATCAACTGCCCTCAAAAGAAAGGTGTTTGTACTCGTGTTACAACTATGACACCTAAAAAACCAAACTCTGCTATTCGTAAGATGGCCCGTGTTCGTTTAAGTAATGGTATTGAAGTAACAGCTTATATCCCAGGTGTTGGTCATAAGCTACAAGAACATAATACTGTATTGATTCGTGGCGGACGTGTTAAAGACTTACCAGGTGTTCGTTATCACATTATTCGTGGTACACTTGATACTACTGGTGTTGAAAGTCGTAAACAAGCTCGTTCAAAATATGGTGCAAAACGCCCTAAAGCTAAAAAGTAATTTAAAATAAAATAACTAGTATTCTAGAAAGGAGGAATCAACATGCCTCGTAAAGGACATGTCGCTAAAAGAAATGTATTACCAGATCCAATTTACAATTCAGTATTAGTTACAAGATTAATTAATAGTGTTATGTTGGATGGTAAAAAAGGTGTGGCTCAACAAATAATCTATGGTGCATTTGATCGTGTTTCAAAAGCAACTGGTCGTGATCCACTAGAAGTTTATAATCAAGCATTAGAAAATATTATGCCACAATTAGAAGTTAGATCTCGCCGTGTAGGGGGTGCTAACTATCAAGTACCAGTTGAAGTTAGAGAAGCAAGACGCTATACTCTAGGTTTAAGATGGTTAACAAATTACGCACGTCTTCGTAATGAAAAAACAATGGAAGAAAGACTTGCAAAAGAAATTATGGATGCTGCCAATGGACTTGGTGGTGCCGTTAAGAAACGTGAAGATACTCACCGTATGGCTGAAGCAAATAAAGCATTTGCTCATTATCAATGGTAATAGGAGAATAAAATACAATGGCTCGTGAATACTCATTATTACATACTCGTAATATCGGAATCATGGCTCACATCGATGCCGGTAAAACGACTTTCACAGAAAGGGTTCTATATCACACAGGTAAGATTCATAAAATAGGAGAAACTCATGATGGCGCAGCACAGATGGACTGGATGGAACAAGAACAAGAAAGAGGTATAACAATTACTTCTGCTGCAACCACAGCATTCTGGAAGGGCCATCGTATAAATATCATTGATACTCCAGGGCACGTTGACTTTACAGTTGAAGTTAGTCGTTCATTAAGAGTACTTGATGGTGCTGTAACTGTACTAGATGCTCAAGCTGGTGTTGAACCTCAAACAGAAACTGTTTGGAGACAAGCAACTGAATATTTAGTTCCTCGTATTGTATTCGTTAATAAAATGGATAAAACAGGAGCAGATTTCAAATATAGTTGCCAATCTCTAGATCATAGACTTGGTGCTAATGCTCATCCAATTCAATACCCTATTGGTGCTGAAAGTGATTTCCGCGGTATCATCGATTTAGTAACTATGAAAGCCTTCATCTATGAAGAAGGTAGTGTTGATGAACACGGAACTGAAGTTGAAATTCCTGCAGATTTACTTGATGAAGCAGAATATTATCGTGATGAATTAATTAACGCTGTATCAGAATTTGATGACGATTTAATGATGGCATATTTAGAAGGTGAAGAAATAACTGAAGATATGTTAAAAGCAGCTATCCGTAAAGGAACACTTGCTGTAAAATTCTTCCCAATTCTTTGCGGAACTGCCTTCAAAAATAAAGGCGTTAAAAAAGTTCTTGACGCAGTTATCGATTATCTTCCATCTCCAGTTGAAGTTGCTCAAATCAAAGGTCATGATGAAGATGGTAACGAAATCGAAATTAATTCAAGCGATGAAGAACCATTTGCAGCACTTGCATTTAAAGTAATGACTGACCCATATGTTGGTAAATTAACATTCTTTAGAGTTTATCGTGGACATTTAGAATCTGGATCATATGTTCTTAACTCAACTAAGGACAAACGTGAAAGAATCGGTCGTATCTTATTAATGCACGCTAATAATCGTACTGAAATTAAAGAAGTATATTCAGGTGATATCGCAGCTGCAGTAGGTCTAAAAGATACTACTACTGGGGACACTATGTGTGATCCTAACTGCCCTGTTATCCTTGAAAAAATGGTTTTCCCAGAACCTGTTATTTCTGTTGCAATTGAACCTAAAACTAAGGGTGACCAAGATAAGATGTCTGTAGCACTATCTAAACTTGCTGAAGAAGATCCAACATTTAGAACTTATACTGACATTGAAACTGGCCAAACAATTATTTCTGGTATGGGTGAATTACACTTAGATATCATTGTTGACCGTATGAGAAGAGAGTTCCACGTTGAATGTAACGTAGGTCAACCTCAAGTTTCTTATCGTGAAACAATTAAGAAAGCAGCTGAAATCGAAGGTAAATTCGTTCGTCAATCTGGTGGTCGTGGACAATATGGTCACTGCGTAGTTGTATTTGAACCTAATCCAGGTAAAGGATACGAATTCGTTGATGAAATCGTTGGTGGTGTAATTCCACGTGAATATATTCCAGCAGTTAATAAAGGTATCGAAAATGCACTTGCTAATGGTAACCTTGCTGGATTCCCAACTATCGATATTAAAGCTCGCTTAGTATTTGGTTCTTATCATGATGTTGACTCTAGCCAAATTGCCTTTGAAGTTGCCGGTGGTATGGCTTTCAAAGCATCTGCTGAAAAATGTCAACCAGTTTTACTAGAACCAATCGAATCAGTTGAAGTTATCGTACCAGATGAATATGTTGGTACTGTAATTGGAGATTTATCAACACGTCGTGGACGTATTGATGGACAAGAAGCTAGAGGAAAGAGCCAATCAATTAGGGCTTTCGTTCCACTTGCAGAAATGTTCGGATATGCTACTGCATTACGTTCTAATACTCAAGGTCGTGGTAATTACACTATGCAATTTGACCACTATGAAGAATGTCCTAAGAATGTTGCAGAAGCAGTTATAAAAAAACGTAATGCTCAATAATAAAAACTTACGTTTTACTTGCAAAAAAAATATATTTGTTATAAAATAAATTGTATTTAAATTTTAAAAAGGAGAAATTAAAATGGCAAAGGAAAAATTTGTACGTACAAAACCCCATGTAAACATTGGTACTATCGGACATGTTGACCATGGAAAAACAACTTTAACATCTGCTATTACTACTGTATTAGCACAACAAGGTTTAGCTCAAAAGAAAGCTTATGATGAAATTGATGGTGCACCTGAAGAAAAAGCTCGTGGTATAACGATCAATACTTGTCACGTTGAATATGAAACTGCAAAACGTCACTATGCACACGTTGACTGCCCAGGACATGCTGACTATGTTAAAAACATGATTACTGGTGCTGCTCAAATGGATGGTGCTATCCTAGTTATTGCAGCAACAGATGGACCTATGGCTCAAACTCGTGAACACATCTTATTAAGCCGTCAAGTAGGTGTTCCTAGATTAATCGTATTCTTAAATAAATGCGATATGGTTGATGATGAAGAATTACTTGAATTAGTAGAAATGGAAGTTCGTGATCTATTAAATGAATACGGATATCCTGGAGATGATACTCCAATCATTCGTGGTTCTGCATTAAAGGCTCTTGAAGGTGATCCAGAAGCTCAAAAAGCAATCTTAAAATTAATGGATACAGTTGATGAATACATCCCTGATCCAGTTCGTGAAACTGACAAACCTTTCTTACTTCCAGTAGAAGACGTTTTCTCAATCACTGGTCGTGGTACAGTTGCTACAGGACGTGTTGAACGTGGTACTGTAAAAGTTGGTGACACTGTTGAAATCGTTGGTATCAAAGATACTCGTTCTGCAGTTATCACAGGTGTTGAAATGTTCCGTAAATTACTTGACCAAGCTGAAGCTGGTGACAATATCGGTGTATTACTTCGTGGTATTGCACGTGAAGATGTCGTTCGTGGACAAGTTCTTGCAAAACCTAAATCAGTTACACCTCACTCAGAATTCAAAGCTGAAGTTTACGTATTAACTAAGGAAGAAGGTGGACGTCATACAGCATTCTTCTCTAACTATCGTCCTCAATTCTACTTCCGTACTACTGACGTAACTGGTGTTATTGAATTACCAGAAGGTACTGAAATGGTTATGCCTGGTGACAACACTCAAATGACAGTTAAACTAATTCACCCAATCGCTGTTGAAAAAGGTACTAAATTCTCTATCCGTGAAGGTGGTAGAACAGTTGGTGCTGGTTCAGTTTCTGAATTAGAAAACTAATTTAGTTGTTACTAAATAACATGTGAATTAAAATAGTCCTTGTTTTAAAACAAGGGCTTTTTTGCATTTATAATTCATTAAATATGGTATAATAAAAATGGGTGATAAAAATGTTTATAGATACACATGTACACTTAAATAGTAAAGAATTAGGAATGCATCTTGATGAAGTAATAAGTGATGCATTCGCTAACAATGTAAAAAAAATGATAGTAGTTGGATATGATTTGGAAACATCAAAAAAAGCCATTGAATTAGCTCATCAATTTGATTGGTGCTATGCGGCAGTAGGATTTCATCCAACTGAAATAAAAAACTATTCTGATAAAGAATATCTAGAACTTGACAAAATGGCTTGTGATGACAGAGTTATTGCTATAGGCGAAATTGGATATGATTTTCATTGGGATACTACTACTAAAGAAGAACAGTATAACGCATTCATCCGTCAAATTGATATAGCTAAAAAACATAATTTACCAGTAATTATTCATAGTAGAGATGCGCATCAAATGACATTTGATACATTGAAAAATCAGCACATTGAACAAATTGGTGGAATACTTCATTCTTACAGTGGAAGTGTTGAAATGGCTAAAGAATATATTAAATTAAATATGAACTTTGGTATATCTGGACCTGTTACATATAAAAATGGAAAAAACATGAAGGATGTAGTAGAAAACACTGATATCAAATATTTAGTCTCAGAAACCGATTCTCCTTATTTAACTCCTCATCCATATCGTGGTAAAGAAAATGGTCCAAAATATATACCATTAATAGTAGAAGAAATGGCAAAAATAAAAAATATATCTATAAATGAAATGGCAGATGCTATTGAAAAAAATGTTAACAGAATATTTAGGAGGGATTTGTAATGAAAAAAATATCCAGTATATTAGTATCTTTACTTTTATTAATTACTTTGGCGGGTTGTACTCTTGATAGAAATGTAGTTAACAATATCGAAAATAATCATGTTGAATGGGAAAATAATATAACAGTAAATAATATTGAAGATGCTTTAACCACCGCTGTTGCAATAGCAAAAGAATCAACAATTGGTGTAAAGATAACATCAAAAAGTTTATTAACTACTACAATTGAAACAGGTAGTGCTGTAATTATAAAAAGATATGAAACTAGTCAAAAGTATTATTACACATATTATGCAATAACTAACAGACATGTAGTAAATGCTACTAATGTTGATAGTACAGAAGTATATTTAGGTGAAAAAATTGGTTATTTTGATGCTACCATTGTATATTACGATGTCGACTGTGATATTGCTTTGATTTCTTTTACAGCACCAATAATTTTAAACACAGCAACTTTAAATCAACATGATATTAAAGAAGGTGCATATGCAATAGCAATCGGTTCACCATATGATTTAGAATTATACTATAATACAGTAACTGTTGGTTCAATTAGTGGAATAAATCGTAAAAGAAAAGAAGAAAATGCTAGAGGTAATATAGTTACAAATGAATATTTACAACACTGTGCAACTATTAATGAAGGAAATAGTGGTGGTGGATTGTTTAATATATATGGTGAGTTAATCGGTATCAACTGTTGGAAACTAGTTGGTAAAAATAATGATCACATTGAAAATATGTCATTTGCAATACCTATTGATATCGCTTATAAAAAAATAGAAAATCATTTACCAGATAAAAAATAGCAACATTTACGTGTTGCTATTTTCTTCTTTTAGTAAAGAAATATACCATGGTAGGTTTTTCTTTCTAAAATATAATTTTTTAGTGTATTCGCCGAAACCTGCGTAGAAGCCACTAAAAGGGCTAAGTTCAATTTCAATAACATCATCAGGAGTCTTATACCAAGTCGGATTAGTGCCAGTTACACGATAGTATGCTTCGACACTATCGGCCCAAATAAATTTCCCAAATTTTGTGTCCTCAGATAATTCAACATTTCTAGCATCATCGTAGCCACTCCATACCGCAACAACTATATCAGGATTATAACCTACCATCCAATTGTCGGTATCAGTGGAACCACTTTTAGCACTGTATGTGGTTGAAAGCAAACTTCTTATTGGTACTCCAGTTGGTCTAATATTATAGGTTAGATTATTATCAAATATTGAAGTCATTGCTTCATTTAATAAATACACATCTGATTGATTAGCAATTTTAGTTTCCTTTGGCTTTTCTTTATAAATTATTTCATCATCCATTGTGGTTATTTTCGTTATAATTGAAGGGCTAATTGCTACACCTTCATTTGCAAGTATTGCGTAGGCTTTTGTTAATTCTAAGACTGAAACTTCATAGGTACCTAAAGCAAGTGAAGGAATGGCGGGAATGTTGCCATGAATACCAAATCTTTTTAATGTATTAACAAGTTTGTCAGGGCCTAAAAACAAATGGGTTTTCATAGCATAAATATTATCACTAGTTGCAAGAGCGTATACCATTGAAATATCTTTGTCCGCATAGATACTGTGAAAGTTGGTAGGAGCATACGCTTCATTATTTACATAAAAGGTGGTTGGTTCGCTTTTAAAAGAAGTTGCCACCGTAAATCCATTTTCTAATGCGGTTAAATAAAGAAAAGGTTTAATTGAAGAACCAGGTTGTCTTAAACTTTTAGTAGCACGATTATATGTACTATTTTCATAGCTTCTTCCACCTACTATAGCTAATACTTTTCCTGTGGAAGGTTCCATTGCGACAATTGCTGTTTCAATATCGGTATCTGGTGCTCGTTTATTGATACTACTTACAATCTCTGAATATAATTTGGTGTTAAGTGTGGTATATACTTTTATACCTCCCATTTTGTAGTTTTCTATTTCAGGTATGTTCTTTAAACTATCAAGTACAAGATCTTGAAAATAAGGAGCATTAATATCATCATCATTAGGATTATTGCCAATACATTTAATTGTTTCTTTTGTTGCTTGATCATATTCAATTTGAGAAATTGTTTGATCATTTAATAATTCGTTAAGAATTAATTCACGTCTATTCTTATTGTTATCGGGATTTTTGATTGGTGAATATATGGTTGGACCTTTAGGAATACTTGCGATGGTAGCTGCTTCCGCAAGCGTTAATTCACTTGCATGTTTACCAAAATAATAAATACTAGCATCTTCAACACCATATATACCATGGTCAAAATAAATAGAATTAAGATATCCTTCTAATATTTGATC
>OGFM01001900.1_pt1 | contig 11675 bp, 10 predicted proteins | sample 1570871 | NCBI WGS metagenome assembly OGFM01 (sample SAMEA2581957, study PRJEB24529) | metagenome | biome: Human gut stool | place: China | collected 2011
TACACTTTTCTATAATCCGCTTAACAGTTACTTATCGGCTTTACGATTTGTCTTAAAATTTTGTAATTTATTTTAAATTTAAATAATTATTTATTTTATGTTTCAATGTCTACTTCTGAAAGAACTTTTTATTTACCGCATTAACAAGTGCATGTATTGATGCCTTGATAATATCTTCATCTGTTCCGACACCCCATGTAAGATTATCATTTTCATCAGTTATTCCCACATAAGACATTGCCTGTGCATTTGAATTTTTTGAAAGCGAATGCTCTTCATATTCTGCAAGATGATAAACAATGTCGTAATGCTTGCGAATTGCCTTACTTACAGCATTCAAACGACCATTACCAAGTGCTTCTACAACCTGTTTCTGACCATTTTCTTCAATTGTAACTTCTGCCTTTATTCCATCTGCAACCTGTACGAAATGACACTCAGGAATATCAAATTTCTTATCGATATTTTTATAATTCTTGCGGAATATCTCAAGCATATCATTAGGACTAAGCTCTGCATGAGCATGGTCTGACACGCCCTTCATAAGATATCCTACTTCCTCACGCATCTTATCAGGAATCATAAGTCCGAAGTTCTGTTTAAGAACATATGCAACTCCACCTTTTCCTGACTGGCTGTTTATACGAATTACATCTGAATCGTAAGTTCTTCCTACATCCTTAGGGTCAATTGGAAGATAAGGAACTGTCCAGTATTCCTCTTTTCCTTCCTCACGGCAAGCCATTCCTTTTGATATAGCATCCTGATGTGAGCCTGAAAATGCTGTAAATACAAGTTCTCCGGCATATGGCTGACGCATTGAAACTTCCATCTGTGTAAGTCTCTCATATGTATCTTTTATTTCCTGCATATTGCTGAAATCAAGTTTTGAATCAACTCCATGAGAATGAAGATTCATTGCCATTGTCACAATATCCATATTTCCTGTTCTCTCACCATTTCCAAAAAGTGTACCTTCAATACGATCTGCACCTGCAAGTACACCAAGCTCAGCAGTCGCAACACCTGTTCCACGGTCATTGTGAGGATGAAGTGACAATACAACATTTTCTCTGTATTTAAGATTTTTGCTTACATATTCTGCCTGGCTTGCAAATACATGCGGCATTGCGTTTTCTACTGTAGTAGGTATATTTATTATAGCCTTTGCATCAGCTTTTGGCTGCCATACATCCAAAACAGCATTACAAACTTCAACCGCATAATCCATTTCTGTTCCATGGAAACTTTCAGGACTGTATTCAAATCGAATATTTCCTTTTACATCATTTGCAAGTTCTTTAAGAAGTTTTGCTCCGTCAACGGCTATCTGTTTAATCTGCTCTTTTGATTTTTTAAACACCTGCTCTCTCTGTGCGACAGATGTAGAATTGTATACATGAACAATTGCGTTAGGAGCACCGTCAATGGCTTCAAATGTTTTCTTTATAATGTGTTCTCTTGCCTGAGTAAGAACCTGAACCGTAACATCATCAGGAATAAGTTTTCTGTCAATAAGTGTTCTAAGAAACTTATACTCTGTCTCAGATGCAGCCGGAAAACCTACTTCAATTTCCTTAAATCCGATTTTTACAAGCATCTTAAAAAATTCAACTTTCTGCTCAAGACTCATTGGCTCAATAAGTGCCTGATTTCCATCACGAAGATCAACGCTGCACCATATTGGTGCCTTTTCAATAGAATCCTTTTTCACCCAGTCGTAACACTCAACAGGTGGCATAAAATAACTTTTCTGATACTTTTCAAATCCCTTCATTTTGTTTCCTCACTTTCTCTATTTTAAACTTAAAATTTTGATTAATTTTGCGTGCCGGAGTTATTTTTGTTTAATATTTCCATAAAATAAAAAAACTCGCCTCTACATATCTATATAGAGACGAGAATATATCAATAATTATACTCACGCGGTACCACTCTTATTCATGAAAAATCATGCTCTCACCAGGTACATCAAAAAATCAATACCCTTCCCTCGTAACGGTAGGTCTCCGTCCTAATCTACTTTGATAAAAAACTAAAGCATGTTCTGCTCTTTTCTTTCATCGGTTCAACCGGCTGCTCAAAGGTGAGTTCCCTGCTTCACTTCTACTGTTTCACATCAACCAACAGCTTTCTGCATTCCGTTCGACAGTTACTATTCCTTGTCACTGCATTTCAATTGATACTATAACACAATCTTTTTTTCTTGTAAAGTTAAAAATCAGTTTTTATCTTCTTGACTTTCAGTCAAGAAGCATCCCTCGCTTCCAGCTCAGTCAATTCCTATTTTCCCAATTGTTCACAGACTATTAATAATTTCGCTCTGCGTAATTATTAATGGATTTTGGCAATGCTTCGCATACTAAATTGCCAAAATCTACATGTTCTACTTTCTTCATACGGAATTTTCAGTTCTGAAAATTCCTATTTTTCAAGCTGTTCACAGACTTTCATTAATATCGCACATTCAAGTCGTTTTTTCATTATCTTACATGAAAGTTCATATGCATTGTGAATGTCTCCATTGTAGATATAATTGTTGGCATTACATCCGCCGCTGCAATAAAACTTCGCCCAGCAGTCACGGCATGTAGGTTTGGAATATACATGACATCCCGCAAATTCTTTCTTTATATCCTCATTAAATGTGCCTTCTTCAAGATTTCCCATCTTGTATTCTTCGTGTCCTACAAACTGGTGACATGGATAAATGTCTCCATCAGGTGTGATTGCTACATATTCATTTCCGCTGCCGCATCCACGAAGTCTCTTTATTACACAAGGTCCCTGGTCAAGATCTATCATAAAGTGGAAGAAGTTTATAAATCCGCCATTTTTCTTAATATCTGAAATCTTGTCGACAAGTTTGTCATACTCAGCATAAATCTTATCGAGATCTTTTTCTGTAATAGCATATTCGACACTCTCATCTTCCATAACAGGCTCAACTGAAACCTGATCAAATCCCTGCTCATAAAGGTGAATTACATCTTCCGCAAAGTCAAGATTATAGTTTGTATATGTTCCACGCACATAATATTCCTTGTCTCCACGCTTCTCAACAAGTTTTTTGTAATTCTTTACTATGCGGTCATAACATCCTGTTCCGTCAACTTTTACTCTCATTCTGTCATTCACTTCTTTTCTTCCGTCAATTGAAAGAACGACATTTGACATTTCTTTATTTATGAAATCAATCTTTTCATCATCAAGAAGCATACCGTTTGTGGTGATTGTAAAACGGAACTTTTTGCCGTATTCCTCTTCCTTGCTTCTTGCATATTCTACGATTTCTTTTACAACGTCCCAGTTCATGAGAGGTTCTCCGCCAAAGAAATCAAGTTCAAGATTTTCTCTTCCTACTGATTTTTCCAAAAGGAAATCTATGGCCTGCTTTCCTACACTAAGTGGCATAAGCTTTCTTCCCGTTCCGAAATCTCCTGTCGATGCAAAACAGTATTTACAACGAAGATTACAATCATGTGCTATATGGAGACACATTGCCTTTATAGGTGACTCAACCTTTGTATCTGCAAAATCACCATAAACATCATCTGAAAAAAGTAGTTTTTCATTGTAAAGTTCTACAATCTCTTTATATGTTTCATCTATGTCTTCTGCAGAATATTTTTCTAAAAGTTTGTCCTTAACCTCTTTAGGACATTCTGCATCAAACGGCGGCTTCACATAATCAAGCATATCATACGTAATATCATCGATTACATGTACTCCGCCACTATTTATATCCAATAAAATATTTACATCTTTCGCTTTAAACTTATGAATCATTATAGTCCTCATTTCCGAGCAATCTGTTGCGAAAAGGCAATGTACATCTCAATCTACATCTGCCAGAAAACTATTTGCTTTTGCTCTGAAACAAATAGCATTTTACCAATAATCTCTAAATTTCAGACAAGTGAATGGCTGCTACGAAACTCCGTAACAGCCATCATTATCTGTTTTTAATTATAAGACAAATTATTTGTTGTCCTCATTTGCACATTTCTGATTTCCTACTGTACATGAAGTCTTACAAGCTGACTGACAAGATGCCTGACATTTACCACATCCGCCTTTTTTTGCTGTTGCACTTAAGTTTGCCTTATTGATTGTCTGAATATGTTTCATCGTAATCGTTCCTCCATTTTTTTTATTTTGTATTTATATACAAAAATAGTTAGATACATATATATTAACACATTTTGAGAAAAAAACAACCTTTTGACCAAAATCTACCAACATATTTTTATTTTTGCAGGACATACTACTATCAAGATAAGAAATAAATCTTATCTGACACCCGAAAGATATCAATTGCTGTATATAAAAATTAAATTTCATTTTCACAATGAATATTTTATTTACAGGAAATCAAATCTCTCGGACATCTATAAAAGGAGGAAAAAGATATGTCAAATAGTAATCAGAGTTCAAGAATGGAAGTTCCACAGGCAAAAGAAAGCATGGACAAATTTAAGATGGAGGTAGCCAACGAACTTGGTGTTCCATTAAAAAATGGTTATAACGGTAACTTAACATCCGCACAGGCAGGTTCTGTAGGTGGTGAGATGGTTCGCCAGATGATTAAAAAACAGGAACAGGCTATGTCAGGAAACAGCACATCAGATGAGACTAACTAATATAAAAAGTTATCTCCTGATGTCAAAAATCTCTGTTAATTATTCATCGGTTAAAAAAACAAACCTAAAATCGAATAATTAACCAATAATTCAGGAGCATGCCATAAATTTGTATGACATGCTCCTGTTCGTTATTACGAAATTTTCAGATATGCAGAAAAGATACACTTAATCATAATATAATCAACGAAAAAATGCTAATAAACATATACAAAAAACTCGCATAAAATCAAGAAATAACAGCCGGATATTTTAGCGTTTCACTGTCATTTTGAATAATATCTTTCATTTCTTTAAGTAATATCTCATTTTCATCATGTTTCTTTATGGCAACACGACAATACCCATGCATTATGCCATCAAAATTGTCACAGTTTCTGATAAGAATATGTCTGTCAAGAAGTTCTTGATATAACGGAATATCTGACTGGAAAAAGATAAAATTTGCCGAGGGCTCATATACTTTGAACCCCATCTTTTTCATCTCCTCATACATGTATTCTCTCTCCCTGAATACATACTTTCTCGACTCCTCAACATAACCTTCATGATGAACTACCTCTTTTCCGGCAAGCTGTGCTACCGCAGATACATTCCACGACGGAAGCTGTACATTCACGGCGTGTATAAGATCTACATCACTTGTCATGGCATATCCGATTCTTATTCCCGGAAATGCAAATATTTTTGTAAGTGCATTTAATATTACAACATATGGATTGTATGGTATAAGGCCTTTTCTGGTATGCTTTTCATAGTCTTTTACAAAATCCATAAAGCATTCGTCTATAACCACATATATCCTGTTCATCCTGCAATATGTAATAATATCAAGCATTAAATCAGGCTCAATAAGCTTTCCTGTCGGATTGTTTGGATTGCACAAAAATACCATGTCAAGTTCCGGCGTGAGATAAGACATTATATCCTCTGCCACAATAAAATCCCTTTCGGGCGCAAGCTGATAATATACAATCTCAGAATCATTTGCTCTGAGTGCCCTTATATACTCTGAAAAACTTGGTACAACGACAAGTGCTTTTCTGGGTCTTATGGCACGTACCAGTCCATAGATAAGCTCAGACGCCCCATTTCCACACATTATCTGATGCTCACTAATATTTTCCTTTAATGAAATAGATTTTCTAAGCTCATAACATGTTTCTTCAGGATAAACCTGACATATATTCCCCAAATTTTCTTTTAACTTTTCTTTTACATCTTCCGGCATCCCCAATGGATTTGTATTTACTGAAAAGTCATACTTGACTGCCTCATTGTAAATATTTCCGCCGTGTCCTTTTGAATACATTTTATTCCCCTTTTACATTTTAATAATAATTTGTCTCTACTGATATATTATACTATTATTCAGTATAAAAAGCTATAAAACTCACAATAACTTTATAAATAATATAAAAATTATTGTGAGTTTTTTATAAAAATCCCATTCGCTATATAATCATTTCATTTTCGGCTTAAATATAAGTGAAGCTATATACCCAAATATGAGTGCCGCCGACACTCCGACTGAACAGGCTGTAAAACCACCCTTAAACAATCCGATAAATCCTTCTTTATCTATCGCTTCTTTCATACCTTTCCAAAGAGTGTTGCCAAATCCAAGCAGCGGAACTGTCGCTCCTGCCCCTGCCCATTTTGTAAACGGTTCATAAATTCCAACTGCTCCAAGCACTGCTCCAAGACATACGAGTATTACCATAATTCTTCCCGGAAGAAGTTTTGTATTATCCATAAGAAGCTGAACAGCAACACATATAAGACCACCGACAACAAATGCTAATACATAATTCATCTTATTTTGACCTCCAGAACACTTATTACTGACTTTCACCCGAGCACTCAAACACAACTGCATGAGCAATCCCCGGTACACTGTCGCCCTCATTGAAACTGACAGGCGACAACAATGCACCTGTCGGAACAAAAAGAACCCGCTGCCATGTTCCCTTTTCAAGCATTTTTACAATATATCCCGCAAGCATTGACGCACTGCATCCGCATCCGCTTCCGCCTGCCTGTATTTCCTGCTCTCTTGAATATATCTCTATACCGCAATCCATATATCTATCGGCTATATCATACCCTTTACTTCTCGTTATATCCAGCAGTATATCCTTCCCTACAAGTCCAAGGTCTCCGGTAATTATCTTATCGTACCACTCCGGCTTTCTCCCATTATCTATAAGATTCTGTACTATCACATTTCCTGCTGCCGGTGCCATGCATGCCCCCATGTTCATGCTGTCCTTCACACCAAAATCCACTATTTTTCCGGTTGTAATACCGGTAATATGAACTTTGTTTTTATCAGACATATTTGCTTTTTGTGCCATCTTTTCTGATGAAATTATAACAGCACCACTTCCCGTAACAGTCCATGTAGATGCCATCTTTCGCTGACTTCCGTACCCTAAAGGAAATCTGAACTGCTTTTCGGCACTTGCAAAATGACTTGATGTAATCGCAAGAATATTGTCAGCATATCCTCCGTCAACAAGCATTGATGCAATTGAAATTGATTCACCCATTGTAGAGCATGCACCGTAAATTCCAAACATCGGTATCTCAAGTTTCATAAGGCCAAAAGACGATGCCATCAGCTGTCCCAAAAGGTCTCCCGCAACAATATAACGTATATCCTTTTTTTCAAGACCTGATTTAGATAACGCTTTATTTGCCGCCATTTCCTGAAGTTTTCCTTCCGCTTCCTCCCAGCACTCACAGCCTGCCTTATCATCATTTAATATTTCATCAAAGAATTTCCCGTAAGGTCCCTCTCCCTCTTTCTGCCCGACAATCGCTGCCGATGACATAATATAAGGAGGATTTTCAAACCTTACACTCTGCTTTCCTATCTGCTTTTCCAAAATAGTTCCTCCACATATTTTAAGAAATTTATTTGCTGCATGCCGCACCCAAAGTGTGAACAGCAACAATTTATTTATTAGTTATCTTAAAAGTAGAGTACCCATTTTTTTTATATTCATACATTTAATTTAAATAATGTAAAACAAACTTATCCAATCAACACATTCTTTCCCTTAAATGCAAAACCATAATGATGAATGTTTTCTCTTTTCACGCCTCTTTTTACAAGCTCTTCATCATATCCTTTATCTTCTATCTGCTTTAGTGCTGCTTCTACCGTCTCCTCAAGTGTTTTTTCTTTTTTAGGATTTATTACCTTAAATTCGATTACTATACATGGCAGATTTTCATTTGATTTATCTATCGGCTCTAACATTATGTCATAACGTCCATAACCACTTTCCCTGTTTGATGTTATAATGTAGTTTTCTGTCTGATCCACCATAAGACCAAGAACTAAACCATGAAAAAATCTCTCCGGTTCTTCGTCAGACGGACTATTTCCGCTGTCAAAATAGCTTATTGTCTTCAATGTCACTTTGTTCATGTATGCATTCATACTTTCAACATCACCATTTATAAGAGCTTTTATAAATTCATTTGTTTCCCGCTTTGCCGGTGTAAACCATCTGAGTATCATTTTTCTAAACATGAATAATATCTCACGGTTTGTAATTGCAAGCTCATACTCATTGTCACTTTCTCTTATCAGATTCAACTCTTCTGATGATATTACTTTCAGATAACCACTTGCAAGCATAAGACTCCACACTGCATCCTCCGAATAATCAAGTTCTGAAAATACTATCTGCTCATCTATTATAACATTTATTTTCTCTCCTCTGATAAGAGTCTCCAGCATAGTTTTTATATACGGACTTCCCTTTTGGATAAGATTATTTATAAGCCCATTTGAACTTGAATCTGCCCAGTATGTCGTAAATTTCTTATATTTAAGATAGTTTATTATTGACCATGGATTATATATGTCCCTGCTGTCACCGAATGTAAATCCATCATACCATGATTTAACCTCCTGTTTTTTATCAGAAAGTCCCTGTTCATCAAGCGCATTAAACACTTCTTCTTCCGTAAAACCAAATGCTGTCTCATATTGATTTGATGTTGTTGTAACTACTACAAGATTATTAAGGTCAGAAAAAATGCTCTCTTTTGATACCCGGGTAATACCTGTCATTATCGCTCTTTCAAGATATGGGTTTGTTTTAAATGTAGCATTGAACAAACTTCTTGTAAAAGCTACAAGTTCTTCCCAATATCCACTTACATATGCTTCCTGCATCGGAGTATCGTATTCATCAAGAAGAATTATGACTTTTTTGCCATAATAACGGCTGAGATAATCTGAAAGATCTTTTATAGCTCCCTGTGCCACAATATCACTCATAACACAGTCAATATTTCTAAAAGCCGTTTTTTCTTTATCAGTGAGTCCTTCCCAATCTTTTAGAAAATCGTATTTTTGGTATATATCAAAAATTATCTTTTTTATTTTTTGTATTGTCTCTTCATAATTATTTTGTTTTACATCTGCAAAACTTAAAAATATCACCGGATACGTTCCCTGTAATTTGCAGTATTTTTCCTCTTTCCATATATCCAATCCCTCAAACAAATCTCCTCTGTCTTTATATTTGTTTGAGAAAAAACATTCGAGCATGTTCATGTTCAATGTCTTTCCAAAGCGGCGTGGGCGTGTTATAAGTGTTACTATATCTTCATTTTCCCACCATTCTTTTATAAAAGAGGTTTTGTCAACATAAAAATTATCTCTTTCACGCATTGATTCAAAACTCTGATTTCCTATACTTATAACCTTTGCCATACACACACCTCCTGATTTTTACTTATATGCTAAGTTACTTTTATCTTTTGCCTATTTTCAAAAATAACTTAACATAAAAAGTGTTTTTCTCATTATGCTAAGTTATTTTTATCTTTTGACCCTTACATCATATTAAATTTCCTTATCAACATTTGCTCCTCGAAGTTTTATGCCATCCGTTGTTTTTAAATCCTGCTGATATGGATTTGATTCATTATAATACTTTATCTGTGTCCTTGTATCTCCGCCTGAAATATATGACCGTCCGCATTCCGGACAAACTGACATATGTATACTGACAGATGCTGAGATTACCTTTCCATTGTTTTTAGCTGCATCATTATAAGCATTTTGTACATGTTCTCCCTCATGTGCCCTTACTGCTGCTCCGGCAGCCTGTGGCGATACATGAGCTGCACTCTTAAATGATACATTCGCCTCATCTGAACCATCCTTATACTTTCGGTTTTTGCATGTCTGACACTCTTTCTTTCCATCTTCATCCTCACAGACACGTTTAAAACCATTTTGATTTTCCACATCTGCGTCAGTTCCTATCACACCACTGTAACCGTTTGTATAAGAATTGTATGGATTTTGAGTAATGCCTGTTGTTATGCTATTAACCATAGCTGTCACCTCCTTGTAACATGTTTTTGTATTCATCTTTTCTATAATAAGTTCATTATGTTTCAATTAGTACTCTTTGTCAATCATTTCTAGCAAATGTACGAAATTCGCACACTACTAATGTTATTTTCCAATTATAAATAACAACTTTACTCTTTCAAAAACTCCATAAATGCATATTTATTATCTATAGCTGTTGTAGTCGGTCTTCCTAAATCTTCTCTTGCTCCAATTGCTGCTTTTACCTCTATAAAACACAACTCATTTGATTTTTTTGCATTTGTCAACACTTTATATAGTTCTTCAACATTTGATGCACACATTACATTATCATATCCACACCCTTTTGCTATCTTACACAAATCTATCTTTGAAGCAACTGTTGGCATTCCTCCAACGGTCTCATGTGCACCATTATTTATAATGACATGCACCATATTTTTCTGATGACTGCTTCCAATCACTGCCATTGAACCCATGTGCATTAAAGCTGCACCATCTCCATCTAGACACCATACCTTTTGATTTGGTTTATTCATGGCAATTCCTAACGCTATTGAGCTACTATGTCCCATTGAGCCAACTGTAAGGAAATCATATTTATGTCCCTGTCCATTTTGTTCACGTATTTCAAAAAGTTCTCTACTTGCTTTTCCTGTTGTTGAAACTATTGGGTCATCGCCAGTTACAGATACTATCTGCCTGATAATCTCTTCACGTTTCATTTCATTAGCATTTTTATATTTAATTTTTGTGTCATATGAAAGAGCTCCTTTTCTTACTACAATAGCAACATTTTTTCCTAACTTTAATTTTCCTGAAAATCCTATCATTGCATCACATAGTTCTTTTTTTTCTGTATCTTTTGACAGTACAAATACGTTAATCCCCATATCTTCAAGCAGTCTTACGGTCACTTCTCCCTGATATATATGCTGCGGTTCATCATGAACACCTGGTTCCCCTCTCCATCCTACAATAAATATACACGGAATTGCATAAACTTTATCATTTAAAAGAGATGCTACAGGATTTATAATATTCCCAATTCCACTATTTTGCATATAAACAACAGGTACTTTCCCTGTTGCTAAATGATACCCTGCTGCAATTGCTGTGCAGTTTCCCTCATTTGCAGCAATCACATGCTTATCAGATATACCATATGTATTTATAAGATAATTACATAATGGCTTTAATTGTGAATCTGGCACACCCGTATAAAAATCAGCTCCCAATATTTCTACAAAATCTTCTACTTGCATTTCTTTCACCTCATTTTAAATTATCAATAACTATTCGATACATAATTCTAAAATCCATATTTCTTTTCTAGACCTAACTATATTGTTTTTTCATGTTTAATTCTTTTGTCAAATGATAACTCTACCATCATATTTCTTCCTCCTCTAACTGAAACTGGTGGATATGACATGTAATCTCCATATATTTTTTTCAAATAGTTGTCTGAATTTTTTGGTATAGGTAAACTATGCCCTTCAAAATCATGATTAACTATTGGGAAAATATCATTATATTTATAGGATCTAAACTTTCCATTCGCAGCAAACCAATATCCAATTTCATCATCTTCTCCTACATTATTTCTTACCATTAATTTATTCAATTTATTATAAATACTATAATAAGAACACAATTTCATA
>OGFM01001907.1_pt1 | contig 11629 bp, 8 predicted proteins | sample 1570871 | NCBI WGS metagenome assembly OGFM01 (sample SAMEA2581957, study PRJEB24529) | metagenome | biome: Human gut stool | place: China | collected 2011
GTGCAAAGCTGATTATGCTTGTCGGATTTCTCGTAATTATTTTCTGTACTTTTAATTATGCTTCGCTTGCGCTTGTTGTGCTTTTTACCGCACTTTTTGTTGCGGCAAGCAAGGTGCCTGCAAAGTTCTATTTCAAAAGCATGAAAGTAATTATATTTATTATAATAGTAACCTCAATTCTCAATGTGTTCTACGGTTCGGGTGATCCGCTTGTACAATGGGGAATTTTCAAAATTACCTTAAACGGCATTAACAGAGCAATTTTTGTTTCGGTAAGAATCATCTGTCTTATCCTTGCAAGCTCTTGTCTTACATTCACAACCTCTCCGACAGAGCTTACGGACGCAATCGAAAGACTGATGAAGCCGCTTGCAAAACTGCACTTTCCCGTTCACGAGATTGCAATGATGATGTCGCTTGCTTTAAGATTTGTTCCCACACTTCTTGAAGAAACCGACAAAATTACTCAGGCTCAAAAGGCACGAGGTGCCGATATGGAGTCGGGTAATATTATTCAGAGGGTAAAGGCGTTTATCCCTATTCTTATTCCGCTTTTTGTTTCGGCATTCAGAAGAGCCTATGAGCTTGCAACAGCTATGGAGTGCCGTTGCTACCGTGGCGGAACAGGAAGAACACGAATGAAAACTATTCATATGGCAAAGCGTGACTATGTATCTTTTGTAATGGTCGCACTTCTAATCGGCGGAGTGATTTTATGCAACATATTCCTGCCTGCGGCAGTTTAAGAAATCTTCTTCTCACAATTTCATATGACGGAAAAAAGTTCCACGGCTGGCAGATTCAGCAGAACGCAATGACGGTTCAGGAGGCTTTTCAAACTGCTCTTTCAAAGATTATCGGCAATGACTTTGATGTAAAGGGCTGCAGTCGCACAGACAGCGGAGTTCACGCAAATATGTACTGCATCAGCCTTAAAACAGAGCATCCAATAAAGCCCGAAAGGCTCAAGGCGGCACTTAACCGCTGGCTGCCGCTAAGCATTGCGGTTCTTGACTGCAAAGAGGTTGCACCCGATTTTCACGCCCGCTATTCCTGCACAAGCAAGGAATATATCTACAAAATCTGGAACAGCGAGGTGCGAAATCCGTTTCTTGACGGATACGCGCTTCATTACAGATACAAAATTGACGAAAATCTGCTCGACAAAGCCGCTCAGGCATATGTCGGCAGACACGATTTCACTTCCTTTTGCACGCTTGATAACCGTGAAAAAGGGGATATGACCAGAAATGTAAAAGCCTTTTCGGTAACCCGTGAGGGCGACCTTGTTACAATGAAGGTTGAGGCTGACGGCTTTTTGTACAATATGGTTCGTATTATGGTGGGAACACTTCTCAGGATTCAGCAGGGTAAAATTGCTCCCGATGAAATTCCCTCCATTATAGAAAAGAAAAACAGAAAATATTCGGGTCCCACCGCACAGGCTTGCGGATTGTACCTGAATCGTGTGAATTATGAAAATGACAACAGTTCACAAAAAAGGAGTGAACGCTGATGTTTAAAAAATTTAAAGGACATTATTCAAAACGAAAGACACATAAAACCGACAGAGATGTAATGAGCTATGAGGATATGCCTCTTGACGATTATGAACAGGAAAAAACCGAAATGTCGCCCCAGGCTGTCAAGAAAATCGTACTCGGTGCGTGTATTGCCATTGCGGCAGGCCTTATAGTTTTTGCCTTTGCAAACCGTGACAAGCTCACATGGGAGAACATCTCAAACTGGTGGACTTATGATGTACTCGGAAATGCAGGTCACGGCTATCCCGTTGACATTATCGGTTCCGAGGTTTCATCAGGCAACTTTGCAGTGTCACAGGGACATGCCGTGTATGCGTCGGATACCTCGTTCGTAACCCTTACAAATTCGGGTACAGAGGTTGCACGACTTCAGCTTACACATTCAAATCCCGTAATGAAAAACAATGAAAACAGATTTCTCACATACGGAATCGGCAGTGCAAGCTATGAGATAAGCAGTTTTGACGAAACGCTTTACTCAGGCAATGCCGAAAATAAAATATACACAGGTGATGTTGCCGCAAACGGTACATACTGTCTTGTTACCGAGGACAACGGTTATCTTACAACGCTGTATGCCTACAGCAAAAATAATAACAGAATTTACAAATATTCTTTTTCGGAGTATTATATAACATCGGTAGCAATTAACAAGGACGGCTCCGGTTGCGTTGCCACAGGTGTGTCAAGTGATAAGGGTTCAGCGGTAACGGGCGTTTATGTGCTTGATTTTTCACAGGAAAAGCCCGTTTCAACCTACAAAATTTCAGGTGACAGCGTGCTTGATTGCAAGTATCTGACCTCAGATACGGCGGTTCTTGTGGGCTCACAGGCAAGCTATATTGTTAAAAAGGGTGAAAAGAATTACAAAACAGTAAGCTATGAGGACAAAACCCTTTCAAATTACTGCTTTAACACAGATACATCAACCTATACAATGGCTCTTTCAAGGAGCGGTGACGGAAGAAGTGTTGCTCTCATAAGCTATAACAGCAACGGCGAGGCACAGTACACAATAAATACCGAACACAAAGCCGATTCGCTTTCTGTCTACAAGGGTACGGTTGCAATCCTTGACGGAAATGTTGTTTACGGTTATAATCAAAATGGCGATTTGCTTTATTCGACAAATTCGGGAACCGGTTCAAAAAAGATTGTGCTTGCCTCGGACTACACCGCTTACATTCTCAGCGTAAATCAAATTAGGTTTATTGACCTTGACAGTGTATCGAGCGACGATACCGCTCAAACTTCAAAACAGGAGTAATAAATTTGGTTGCAGATATAATTATTATTACCGTGTTTGCGCTTTTGTTTTTTATTGATTTCAAGCGTGGCATAGCAATTACAATTCTCAATGTTGCAGGTGTGGCTCTCACGGGCTTTCTTGCATATCACATTTCAAATTTTCTTGCATCATGGGTTTATACGGCATTTGTTCAGCAGACCTTAACAACAAATCTGCAACAAATGATTGACACTCAGGGCATCAACTCAGCCATTGCAAACAGCTTTTCGGCTTTGCCAAACTGGGTTATGGGAATGCTTGGATTCTTCCTTTCAATTTTCGGATTGGATTCAAGTGTCTATACAAACGATTTTCAGGTTCCGAACTCTGCCGCAGCGGCGGTGTCAACTTCGGTGGAAAATCTTATTCAGCCGGTTATCACAGGAATGTTCCGCTTGGTTATCGGTGCAGTTCTTTCAATAATTATCTTTATAATTATAAAAATTCTTGTTAAAAAACTTGCAATAGTGTTCAAAATACCCGTGGTGAAACAGATTAATAGGCTTCTCGGCGGTGTGTTGGGACTTGCGGAGGCGGCAATCCTTGTGTTTTTTGCCGTTAATATCTTTTCGGGAGTGCTTGAGTTTTCAAATCCCGAAATGCTTAATAACCCGATGATTTCGGGTGCTGTTTTTAAATTTTTCAGCGTTGCAGTCTGAATGAAGAAACAGGAGGGAACAGTAATGGAAAAAGAAAAAGATGTGTGGAGCTTTAAAACATCCGATTTGGTTACTATACCTAATATTATAACTTATGTAAGATTTGTGCTTATAATCCCGTTCGTATATTTTTTCCTTGCGGAAGAGTATATATATGCGGCAATATGTATAGGTTTGTCGGGACTTTCCGATTGCTTTGACGGAATGGCTGCCAGAAAACTCAATCAGGTAACTCCTCTCGGAAAAATCCTTGATCCCATTGCAGACAAGGTAACGCTTTTTGCGGTTGTTATCTGTATGGTGATTTATGTGCCTATGGTTCTTCCGATTCTTGTAACACTTCTGGTCAAAGACCTTATTATGCTCCTCGGCGGTGCAGATTTAATCAAAAAAAGACTCACTCCGCCTTCTGCAAACTGGTACGGAAAGGTCGGAACAATTATTTTCTACTTTTCCGTATGTCTTATCGTATTTCTCAAGGCCTTTTTTGCCTACGAAAATATGGTGCTTGATCTGATATTGCTTTCGGTTACAGCCGCATCCATGTTATACGCTTTGTATCGTTACGGCAAAATCTATTTTGCAATGATTAAGGAGTACAACGAATCACTTAAAAAGACAGCTGACATTAAAAATAAATAAATTCCGACAAATAAATATTGAATTATTTGTTAAACAGTTGTATAATTCTTATATTACCATGACAGCAAATGTGCAATTTGGTGTCCTAAAAAGGAGTATGCTATGCTTTGTACAAGATGCGGAAAACGGCCTGCGGTTGTTTTCGTTTCAAATAATAATTCCAAAGACGCCCCAACGGCAGGTTATTGCCTTACCTGTGCAAAAGAGCTTGGAATCAAGCCGGTTGAGGATCTTATCAGCAAAATGGGTATCTCGGATGAGGACCTTGAAAATGTTCAGGATCAGATGAACACCCTCATGAACAGTATGGGTGACGGCGATATGTCACAGCTTATGGAACAGCTTGGTGCGGATAACCTTGCCGAGCAGATGGGCGATTTTGCTAAAGACGGTGACGGCAGCGAAGATGATGACTTCTCTCACGGTGCACCTGCATTCCCTGCATTTTTCAACAGTATGTTCGGCGGACAGAACAACAATGCGACAAATCAGGATAATAATAAAAAGGGCAAAAAAGAGAAAAAAGAAAAGAACAGAAAGCACATCAATCTTTACTGTGAAGACCTCACACGCAAGGCGAGAGAGGGTAAAATTGACCGCATTGTCGGCAGAGACAGCGAGATTGAGCGTGTAATTCAGATTCTTTCAAGAAGAACAAAGAACAACCCTTGCCTTATCGGTGAACCCGGTGTAGGTAAAACCGCCATTGCAGAGGGGCTTGCTCTCCGCATTGCCGCAGGAAATGTTCCTCAAAGACTTAAAAACAAGGAAATTCAGCTTCTTGACCTCACATCACTTGTTGCAGGTACTCAGTTCAGAGGTCAGTTTGAAAGCAGAATCAAAGGACTTGTTTCCGAAATCAAGGAGAATGGCAACATAATTCTCTTTATTGATGAGGTTCACAGCCTTGTCGGCACAGGTGACAACGAGGGTACAATGAATGCCGCAAATATCCTCAAGCCGGCTCTTTCAAGGGGCGAAGTTCAGGTTATCGGTGCTACAACATTCAACGAATACAGGAAATATATCGAAAAGGATTCTGCTCTTGAAAGAAGATTTCAGCCCGTAAAGGTCGGCGAGCCTACAATTGCTCAGTCAATTGATGTTATCGCAGGCGTAAAAGGCTATTATGAGGCACACCACCGTGTAATTGTTGACGATGATATCGTTCGCAAGACGGTTGTCCTTTCCGAAAGATACATAACAGACCGTTTTCTTCCCGACAAAGCAATCGATCTTCTTGATGAAAGCTGTGCCTGTGCTGCTCTCCGCAATAAAAACATGGAGCGTCACGATAAGCTTGAGGACGAAAGACAGAAGCTTCTTATCAGAAAGGACGCTCTTACAAATGCCGATGAGGTAAACTACGAACAGCTTGCCGAGGTCAACACAAGCCTTGCAAGAATTGACGGCGACCTTAAAGAAATTGACCCCGAAACTCTCGTTTCAAAGGTTACAGAGGAGGATATCGCCAAGGTCATCGAACTCTGGACAGGCATCCCCGCATCAAGAATCAAGGAAAATGAGCTTTCAAAGCTTGCCGACCTTGAGAACGAGCTTAAAAAGAAAATTATCGGTCAGGACGAGGCTGTAAAGGCTCTTGCATCTGCAATCAGAAGAAGCAGAGTTCAGATTTCACCTCGTCGCAGACCTGCATCGTTCATCTTTGTAGGTCCTACAGGTGTCGGTAAAACAGAGCTTGTAAAGGTTCTCAGCAAGGAACTTTTCGATACCCCCGAAACTCTTATCAGACTTGATATGAGTGAATTTATGGAGAAACATTCGGTTTCTAAAATTATCGGTTCACCGCCCGGATATGTCGGCTACGATGAGGCAGGACAGGTAACGGAGAAAGTTCGCCGCAGACCTTATTCGGTTCTTCTCTTTGATGAAATCGAAAAGGCTCATCCCGATGTTCTCAATATTTTGCTTCAAATTCTTGACGAGGGCAGAGTTACAGACGCTCACGGCAGAACAGTAAACTTTGAAAATACTGTTATCATTATGACATCAAATGCCGGTTCTGCATCAAAGGACAGCGCATTAGGCTTTGGCAAGACTGAAGAAGATGCCTCAAAAGAAAAGGTTATGAAGGCACTTTCCGAGTTCCTCCGTCCCGAATTTATCGCAAGAGTTGACGAGGTTATCGTATTCAACAGCCTTAAAAAGGACGATTTTGTAAAGATTGCAGACCTTATGCTCTCTGAGTATGTACCGACTCTTGAGGAAAAGCACATCAAATTCACATTTGACGAAAAGGTTTGTCAGCTCCTTGCAGAAAAGTCATGCAACGGTGCAAGCGGTGCTCGTGACCTCAGAAACACAATTCGCAGAGAGGTTGAGGAGAAAATTGCAAACGCAATGATTGAGGCAGGTGCAGGTGGTGTTACTGCAATGCACCTTACAGCCGAAAACGGTGAGCCTGTTCTTCAGTCAATCTGATTTTTACGGTAAAAGTTAACACATAAAATTATTGCATATCGGGCAGTCATCACGATTGCCCGATTTTTTGTTACAATATAATTCTATTAAAGAACAATCTCACAAGGCGAGTCGCCGTACCCTGTTCGTGAAGATAGTTTGTAAATGTCAAAAAACATATTATGCCCGAGCGGAAGTTTTTTTAAATTGAAAGTTGAAAATTGAAAATGTAAAATTGTGGTCGGGCAGACAGTTTGCAAAATGCAAATCATTGTCGCCCGATTGTTTTTGTATATATAGAAGTTGCGTTTAAATGTAGAGGCGGATATCATGCGCCCGCACGGCGAGCCGCCGTACCCTGTTTGTGTAGATAGTTTGTTTTTCATTATACAAACTGTCTACACGAGAGAAAAAACACAAGAGAAAAAACGGCTGTGTAGCATAATGTACACAGCCGTTTTTTGAAAATAAAATGAAAGAAAGATTAACCTTTTACAGCACCTGAAACAACACCCTCGATGATGTATTTCTGACAGGCAAAGTAGAAAATAATAATCGGAACGATACTCAGAACGATAAGCGCCATAATAGCACTTGTGTCCGTATGACCGTAACTGCCGTTAAGATACTGAATGTGAATCGGAATAGTTTTGTAATCCATATCAAGAATAAGATAGGGGAGAAGGTAGTCGTTCCAAATCCACATTGTTTCAAGGATTGCAACCGAAATAAAAGTAGGTTTCATAATAGGAAGAACAATACCGAAGAATGTTCTCAAAGGACCTGCTCCGTCAACATCTGCGGCTTCCTCAATTTCAACAGGAATTGATTTAACAAATCCCGAGAACATAAATACCGCAAGTCCTGCTCCGAATCCGAGGTATATAATCAAAATACCCCACGGAGTTGTAAGCTTGAGACTGTCGGCTGTCTTTGAGAGGGTAAACATTACCATCTGGAAAGGAATAACCATTGAGAAAATACAGAAATAGTAGATGATTTTGCATATACGAGAATTTGAACGCTGCAAGTACCACGCACACATTGATGTGCAGAAAAGAATAAGCACAACACCGCCGATTGTAATGAAGAAGCTCCATACAATTGACTTCCAGAACGGATAGTTGCCGTGGAACATACCTGTCATATAGCTTTGAAAGCCCTGAAAACTGTCTGCATTCGGAAATTCAAAGATTGCACGGCTGATTGCCGCATTGCTCTTGAAGGAGTTCATCAGTACAATGAAAACGGGAGCAACATAGAATACTGACACAATAGAGAAGAGAATTGTTAAAATTTTCATTCCTGCGGTTTGTTTTTTCTTTACAGGCCTATCCTTAGCCTTTGCTGCAACTTTTGCCATTACTGCTGAACCTCCTTTCTTCTTGTGAAGTAAAGCTGAATAAGGGCAATGATAACAACAATTACGAAGAAGATAACGCCCTCAGCCTGACCTACGCCACGAGAATTCTGGTTTGCATAGAATGTATTGTAAATATTGAGAGCCATCATTTCTGTCTGATAAACCATTGTACCGCTTCCCTGTGATACAATACCCGGAGCACCGCCTGTGAGGGCAAGGTTCTGGTCGAACAGCTTAAATGAGTTTGTAAGTGTAAGGAATGTGCAGATTGTGATGGAAGGCATCATCATCGGCAATGTTACATTTGTAAGCAACTGTTTTTTGCCTGCGCCGTCAATTTTAGCCGCCTCATAAAGATCATGAGGTACGCTCTGGAAACCGGCAATGTAAATAATCATCATATAACCTGCCTGTTGCCAGCACATAAGAATTACAAGTCCCCAGAAACCGTAGTTGGCATTAAGCGCAAGGTTTGTTCCGTAATACTGAAGAATACCGTTAAAAATGTACTGCCAGATGTAGCCGAGAATGATACCGCCTACAAGGTTAGGAACAAAGAAAACAGTTCTGAATACATTTGAACCCCTGATTCCGAGCGTGAGTGCATACGCCACAAAAAACGCAATGAGGTTAATGAGTATAACCGATACTATAACAAACAGTACCGTAAACCAGAATGAATGTAAAAAGCCCTCATTCTGAAAGGCCTTGACATAGTTTCCGAACCCAATGAATACTGCGTCGCTTGTTGTTCTGAATTTACAGAATGAAAGGTAAATGCCGTTAAAGAACGGATATACAAAACCTATAAGGAAAGCAGCCAGAGTAGGAAGAACAAATATCAGAAAATAAATTTTTCTTTTAGGTTTTCTAAACATAATATTTTGCCTTTCCGTTCATAAGAAAGGGGGGCGGAATGCCGCCCCCCTACCGAACCTGTTAAATTAAAACAGAAATTTTACAATCAGCCGTTAGCCTTTGCATATTCTGTTTTCCAACCCTGTACAAATGCAGTCTTAACAGCATCCCAGTCGCCTGTACCTGCTGCATACTGTGTAAGAGCTGTACCAACGCCGTTTTTCCAATCTTCACTTGGCATTGTTGTGAAGTTCCAGCTTACCGGAGTTTTGCCTGCTGCTGTGAGCTCGTTATCAGCCTTAACAAACACATTGGTTGCTTCCTTAGCATTCTTGAAAGGAATTACAAAGCCCATATCATCAGCAAGAGCAGATGTACCTGCTTCGTTTGTTACACACCATTTCAAGAATTCAAGAGTAGCTGCCTGATCGTCAGCACTTGCCTTGTTGTTTACACACCAGTAGTTCTCTGAACCTGTGCAAAGACCCTGATTAGCTTCATCGCCTACGCCGATGTAAATCGGGAGCATGCCGAGTTCGTCGTCCTTCATACCTGCCTTGGTAACTGTTGAATATTCCCAGCTGCCGTTCTGGAAGAATACTGCTTCGCCTGATGTGAACTCAGTTTCAGCGTCTGTACCCTTCTTGCTTGCGAGGTCTGCAGGATCACATGTTGAATCTGTGATGTAGAGATCCCAGATGTTCTTATAGTTTTCAAGGTATTTACCCTCGATAGCGTCTGTTGATTTGATGCCCTTATCCTTGTACTCAAAGTAGATAGGAAGGTTAGCAAGGTGAGTTTTGAATCTCCAGTCAGATGAAGAATCCATGCCTGCTGATGTGAACGCACCCTTAACGCCGAGTTTATCCTTATTCTTCTGGATTTCATCGGCAACAGTCTTTAACTTCTCAAAGCTGTTGATGTCTTCAATCTTCTTAACCGAAGCAAAGTCAGAATCACAATACTTCTGGAGAAGAGTCTTGTTGTAGATAATGCCGTATGTTTCAATTACATAAGCAATACCGTAAACCTTGCCGTCTTCTTCAAGCGCATAATCCTTTGAAGTAAGCTGATTGTAAATTTCTGATGAGCTGAGGTCTGCACAATAGTCTTTCCAGTTAGCAAGACCGACAGGACCGTTAACCTGGAAGAGTGTAGGAGCGTTGTCCTTGTCCATCTCTGCTGTAAGTGTTGACTCATAAGTACCCTCGGCAGCTGTCTTAACAGTTACATCAACACCTGTTTCTTCCGTGTACTTCTTAGCAAGAGCCTGCCAATCCTTGTCCTGCTCAGGCTTAAAGTTAAGATAGTAAACTTTACCGTTTTTTGCGTTGCCTGCTGCACTTGAATCATCTTTTGATCCTGATGATGAAGAACCGCCGCAGCCTGCAAGAGCAGTAGCAGTCATCATACCTGCAACTGCAAGAGCTGCAGCTCTTTTGATTGTTGATTTTTTCATAGCTTTCACCTTAATTAAAAATATTTATCCGCTAAACCCGGATATTGGCGAGAGAACAACATTCTGTGTTCTCTCTATTGCCACAATCATAACACACTATTTATGAAAATACAATAGATTTTTTTAAAAAATTTCTCTGTGATTAGTCAAAACGAAGGTATCGACCAAATGTAATTTCAAAATCAAACAAAAAACAACCGCATATTATCTGAGTTTTGTGACTTATTTGTCAAATAAGAAATATTAAAGTTACAATATTGTAACCTGTCAAATATGGTCATTCTATTGAAAATGACAAGCGTTTTGTGCTAAAATTATGTCAAATTTGTTTTTTAAGAAGGTTAATTTAGCAATTATGAAAAATTTCAATCAATCATCACTTGCACGATTTTTCACCCGATTTCCTAAGCTGTTATTTGCGGGATTGATGTACTCAATTCCGTTTGCCGTATTTTCCGGAATATTCATTCTCATAAGCTTTCTGTCCGGATTCAACAATGTAATATTATGGAGCTTGGGTATAATTCCCGCAATGCCGTTCTATTCCGGACTTGTAATGGTAATCCGCAAACTTTCGGTTGAAAAAGAGGATGTAAATGTTTTCAAAACTTTTGTACAGGCATTTCATGAAAATCTGAAAAAATCAATCTTCAACGGATTTGTCGCTTACCTCATAGTAGCATGTTCGTTTTTTGCAATTCTCTATTACGGAACACTTGCCCAGACAGACATAGTCTACGGCTCTGTATTTACCATATATATAGTGTTCTCAATTGCAATGCTGATTATGCTGTTCTATGTACCCCTGCTAACAATTACCTATGACCTCAGACTCCGTGACATTTATAAAAATTCACTCCTGTTGATTTTCGGTAAAATTCTCAGAAATATTGTAGCACTTGTGCTTGTCGTAATAGTTTCATTCGCAGTATTCCTCGCAGTAATCTATGCAAAGGGCGCAATGCTTGTTGTTGCAGTTGCTCTCTCGGTAGTTTTCTACCCGATGATTGCAACCTATATAATAGTATCCGTAATCGCAAAAGGTGTGCAGGAGTCTGTCGGTTACTTTACAGGCGATAATGTGCAGTATGTCCTTACGGAAGAAGAAGTTAAGCGTGAAACCGAAGCAGTCGAAAACGCAAACTCCGATGATGACTACATTTTCGTCAACGGCAGAATGATTAAAAATCCGGCTAAAACGAATACGAAAGAGTAATTTTTAAAGCACTTTGCAGAATGCAGGGTGCTTTTGGTTTTATATGCATAATATGTTAGGTATATGTATATGTGATTGCTGATTTTTGACTAATATTTAAGCAATATTTTACGGTAAAAATAAACAAATAAAAACCGCACCAAAGAGCCTGAAAACGGCTTTCTGATGCGGTTTTTGTT
>OGFM01001927.1_pt1 | contig 11556 bp, 5 predicted proteins | sample 1570871 | NCBI WGS metagenome assembly OGFM01 (sample SAMEA2581957, study PRJEB24529) | metagenome | biome: Human gut stool | place: China | collected 2011
ATTTTTGAGAATGCAAAGGTCCGTAAAAAGAAAAGGGGAAACAATCACCTGATATCGGTAATCTTTTCCCCCATTTTACAGAATATATATACTACGCAATAGCTCTTTATAGGTATTTATGCAATAAACACGCTATCGGGTCTAGTTCCGGAAATCAAACCATAGCTTCATTCTAAAGCCATCATCCCCTTTATTAATTTTAATATAAGAAGCCTCTCCTCCTGTCCCCTGAGAGTTGACAGCCGGGATTTCAAATAAGAACGAAAGGTCTCCAGCAGGATATTCCTTTACTGATATTCCACGGCTTTCACGGTCACGCTGCTCCTCCGGAGTGAAGACGCGAAAGAAAATACCGTCAGTTTCCGAATAAACTGTCATCGGTGTTGTCTTTGATTGGAGTGTTGCCCAATAGAGATCTGCATGATACCCTTTGAATTCCGGATAAATAAGCTGATGATAATATTCTCCCGTCACCGTATTGTTGTAGTCCTTCTGCCAAATACCATAATTCGTTCCTTCGATACGGTTCTTCCATACCCGGTAAGGACCTTTGCCTAACCAACGCATCCCACTGATGTTCTTTTCAGGAAAAGAGAATGAAAAACCGAAATTAAGAACCGGACGGTCAAAGTATACACCGTCAAACTTGTTCTTTGCTCTGTAATTCAGCACTAATGCATCCATTCCAAGCAATCCGTCAGGTGCCATTCTCCAGACAATGGAGTCGGCCGCACCTTTATATTTTACGGTATAAATGGCAGTATCACCTTGCATCTTTAGGTTAGCAGAACAGAAAAGCATCTTCATCCCGACCGGGAGAGGACCATCAGACAATGGTATGATCTTGCTACCGTTCTTCACTTCTACCAAATTACCATTCGCTTTGTTGAATGTTGCTGTAACTCCATTCGCTATCAGTGTAACACTATTGTCGTCTGTCTGATATCTGGCAGTAGCAGTTGTTGTCGGTTGTAAATACCTGTATTCTATAAAGTACTTACGGTTATTCTTGATAGGAAACGTCCAATTACATATCATATCTCCCGCTACATTGTAGGCTTCCAATTCCAAGATGTCTCCATTGAAGAATTTCTCAGGCAAATCAAAGTGGGCTATCCCCTTCTCGCCAGGCTGAATCGCAGGTAACAGTACGCCGCCCTCCGCTAAGCAGATGGGGCTGTCGGACACCTGTGGAATAGGTAAACGCATTACCTTCCACTTCATCCGGCATTCGCTTAAGTTGCTGAATAAGTAATCGTTAGTTACATAAAAATCTCCTTTGAAAGAAGAAGTTATTTTTAATGGATGTATTTGAATGGGTGACCATACCTCCCGAACAGTATAAAAACTGCCTTCTTTTTCGCGATTTGCCCCCACAATACCATCGGGAGCATTAGGACCGTAAGTGTCCATTTGTCCGGTATCTGTACGGCGGACAGCTTCATCCACATATGCCCAAAGGAAGCCACCGGCAAAAAGTGGATTTGCCTTAAACTTTGACCATAGTCCTTTGAGGCCTGCACCCTGTCCACGGTCATAGAGGCCATGCAGGAACTCCGTCATCATAAAAACCTTATGCCCGCGTTCCAACCGATACATGTTATCCGTACCATTAGGGTAATGACGTGTATCCAAGCCATTGAAATCCGCCCACGGATGAATGACGTGACGTTTCTGCGGATCATAGTCGGCAAAACGATTGTCAACAGCAGTATTCCATCCTCCTTCGTTACCATTTGCCCAAACAAAGATACACGGGTGATTCACATCACGAAATATCATCTCAGGCAGTAACTTTTCTGCTATTTCAGTGCTATAGCTATTCTGCCAACCACATAATTCATTGAGATAAAGAAGACCTATGGAATCACACGCCTCTAAAAAATGAGTATCTGGTGGATAATGTGAACGCACGGCATTCATATTCATCTGCTTAATGAGCAAAGCATCCTTCAGACTGAGTTCCCGGCTGATTGTCCTACCTGTTTCCGGATCAAAGCAATGACGGTTAATCCCCTTCACTAAAAGACGAGTACCGTTCAGATATACGCCATCTTCAGGACGGAATTCAATGGTACGGAATCCTATGCGCTCCGTAATCTCGTGCACAACATCTCCTGTTGTGGAAAGAAGACGCATCGTGAGCCGGTAAAGGTTGGGATGTTCAGGATCCCATGTCCTGATATTGTTCCAATGTGTGGTAAGTATCTGTTTCTCTTCCGTCGAAAGCCCGCATACCTGCCGCCCTATAGGAAGCTGTGAATCACAGGAAATGAGCGACAGTTCCAATTGTTGTCCTTTGGAAATATTTTTCAAATATACATCTGTGTGCAACGTACCGTCAGCACGGGCATCCACCGCTATATGTTCTATTTGCGTGCGAGGCTTTGCCGTCAGATATACAGGACGATAGATACCTCCGAAAAGCCACCAGTCAGCCCGGCGCTCCGCTGCATTAACTGATTTATCAGCCGACTGCTTCTTCACCGTCACTTCCATCAAATTCGTTTTCCCGAATTTCAGTCTGTCCGTGATATCATAAGAAAAACGATAGAATGATCCCTGATGAACAGGGCCAGCGATGACATCGTTGATTTTCACTTCAGCATCAGTCATAACACCTTCAAATACAATACTTATCTGTTTGCCTTTCCAAGTGTCCGGAACATCAAAACAATGACGATAGATGCCGTATTCATCGCAAAAATCATGTTCCCTGTAGGCATCATATTGCTTTTCTTTCTCGTGTTCCTTATAAATATAATAGCGCCCGTAGGTATAGCCTCCAAAACCTTGCTGTTCCCAGCAAGACGGAACATCTATCTTGCTCCACTTTTGAGAGTTCATACCTGAAGAGCACCAGAAATTCCACTTCACAGTATGATCCGGTCCTGTACCGGAAAGATACCTCACTTCTGTCTGTTGAGCTTTTGTCGTGCAAAAGCATAATAAAATAATGAACAGTCCAATAATTTTCTTCATACAATTCATGCTACATTAATAGGTTGGTTGAACTGGAAATACATAGAACATTCTGTCTGGTTTGAAATCAATCATCCATTGATCTATCAGGACATGATCATCCAAAGCAGTGATGGATAAAGTATGCTTTCCTTTCGTCAATTGATGACCAGTTTCACGAACAGCCTGTCCACGGAGTACATTCTGTTTCCATCCTTCCGAACGAAACGGCTCTTTAATAGAACATATCCGAGGCTTTTCACCATCTATACTAACACTGAAACGAATATCTCCTTTATCATTAGGTTGTGTCGGGATTACGGCAGTGCGCAGTATCGCCTCTCCATCCCATAAACAATCAAACTCAAAAGTAATTGACTTTCCCTTTGGTACGGAAACAGCATTCATACTATGTCCCAATGATTGAATCGTCACGACCCCTTTGGATGCGCTTGTATAATCGCAAGCATTAGAAACAATACAATGATCCTTAGCCACTTCCTCCAAAGGTAACGATTTTGGTCTTTTAAAAGAAGCATATTTCTCTATTTCCTTATCTGTCAGCCATATGGGAATTTCAGGCGGATAGAACACATATAAATCCCGCGGATTATGGCACATGGAGTATTTCCATTTGCCATCTGCCAGTTCATTGTTATAGTAATCTGTCAAATCGCGGATTTCCTGGTAAGCTTTAATGCTTTTGGCACAGGCAGCCATTAATTGACTTTCGCGGGTCCATAAAGTCGTGTCGCAGCTTCCCGGAGAGATGCAACGTGCTCTTTGTGCCTCCAGCATCTTTGTGCTCATGGCAGCAGCGCCAAATACAGGATACTTAATTTGGGCAAAGAAAGCATCTTTGCGTTCCTGAGGAATCATTGGTTCCACTTCCGATAAAATCTCTTTAATGGCTTCATAGGATTCCAGATAACGATCCAGTTCGCCGCCGAATTCGGTTAAGCTAAAGTCCGTATTTTTAACCGGAGACCAGCCTTTAGTATATTTTTTCTTGTCCAGCTCCACTTGGTTCCAACCCATAAATTCCGGTTTACGGATGCCGCACAGGCGATAAAACTCTAACATGGCAGGCAATAATTTTTCTCCTGCTTCTTTGCCAAATTCGCGGCAAAGCCAGCTCTTCTGATGCTCCACAAGAGTAGATGGAGATACGGAATTGATATTCCATGCCATATCCAGAAAGAGTTCCAAATCGTATGCCGCGGGTTTCAAATCGTGCACATTAACCACCCACAAACGGCGGGCATTGCAATCGTATGCCTGTTTCATTTCACTATAAATCAATCCCGGCTGGGTAGTGCATAACCACATATAGTCATGCGGACGCCCCCAATAACTGAGATGATAATACACTCCGGCACCTCCGTTACGCTTTTGCTGTTCCTTGTCACTTAAACGGGTCATATAGCCATAGTTGTCATCACACCATATCAAAGTGATGTCTTCCGGCAGTTGCAAGCCATTCTCCATTATTTGAAGCACTTCTTTATAGGGGACAAAAGCCTGGGGAATTTTCTCCACATCTTTATCTACATACTTCGATAATAACTTGCGCTGGTCGTCAATAACCTGTTGCAGTGCATCGGTCTTTTCCTGAAGGGTCTTGACCCCTTCCATTCCACTGTCGTGAATACCTCGCATACCCATGGTGTAGAAATTTTCATAAGGTCCAGCCTCTTTCAGCCGTTCTATCCAATAGGATTGTACCCCTTCACGGTTTGTTATGTAATTATAGTCACCCCGTTCATTGACTTTCCATTCACCTACATTATTGCGCATCATTGGCTCGCAATGCGAAGTACCGATGAGAATGCCGCAACTGTCAGCTGCTTCTTTAGCTCCCGGCACAAAGTAGAACGGAGTCGTAATTCCATGCATTCCCGGCCAAATAGCATTGGCACGAAGGCGCATCAGCAATTTGAAGATTTCTTTATAAGTACGTGCACCAATACGTCCTTTTATATCAGACGGTTCAAAGTTTTTCCAGCTCCAAGGCTGCAAGCTCCAGTCTTCATCATTTAAAAAGATTCCACGATACTCTACCGATGGACTCTGAAAAGTAGAATAATCAGCCGGAAGGGTCAATCGCTCTTTTCTCATCGGTGTCACATCTCCCCACCATACCCATGGAGACACTCCTGCCAAGCGGGAAAGTTCAAGTATGCCGTAAGCAGTTCCCCGACCGTCACTTCCTACAACCAACAACTGATTTTCTCTTATCTTTATAAAAAAAGCGTCTTTTCTGGCAACAATACTATCCACCGGGATTCCGTCTTTACGGAGATCTCTTAGGATAGACTTGTTTTTATCCAACTGAATAATATTAATAACCGCCGTTCCGAAAAGAGTTTTTTGAGGTAATACCCCCGTCACCTGTTGCATGTCACCCTTAAACATATCCAGTGCTACCGTCACTACTGGAGAAACAGATCCAGGCAAGGAATAAGTAATAGGACGTTTACCATTATACCAAACAAATTCTTTATTGGCAACAACCTCTCTTGTACTAGCTGCACAAATCACTACAATATGCACAAACAAAGCTACACTGGTTATAGCCATAATCAATAATCGACTTTCCCTTTTTAATTTCACATTCATCAGTTATTCTACTTTAATTGATTTTTTTAATAACGAGGATGCCATATATCATAACATCCCCGTCCTAAACACATCTCAATACTATCTAATCACCTTACTAATACCCTGGATTCTGATCTTCAGCACTCATCAACTCATTCGCATCAATCGCCGCCTGAGGAATAGGACGAAGTAATTTCTTTCCAATCATTTGTGCGGCCCGCCCTTTTATCTGAGGATTATATAAATCATTATACTCCACCAATTTCTGTGTACGTCTTAAATCAATCCATCGAGATCCCTGTCCAAATAACTCACAAGCACGTTCTTTTAAAATAACATCCACATTTATTTCAGTTACCGCATCAAGCCGTGCACGTCGGCGCACTTCATTCAAACGAAGCAAAGCATTTCCCTTATCACCAGCTTTTAAATAAGCCTCTGCTGCTACCAAATAAATCTCAGGAAGCGTAATAATATGTACATCACGATAATCTGTTTTATTAGAATAACTAGCAGTATTAGAATCATCAAATTTACGACAAGAAGCGCCCCCATAAGAATAGGTTACGAATTCCTCATAATCAATTTCTCCAGGCATATATTCTTGAGGATCCCGTGTATGATCAGACATCGGTAGTATCCATGTATTTTTACGATTTTCAGGATCAAGAGCTTTCCATGCATCGATATCTTCTTCTGTTTCATACCATGCCGGATAGTAACGTTTCAAAGGAATTCCTATAAAAGTTCCACCATTCTTATACCAATCCCAATACCAATAAGCGGATGCAGTAACAATATCAGGTAACTCCTTCATAAACGTTACCCCATAGCGTATATCGCCTTTTTCAAAACACTGCAAAGCATGTAAAGTCGCAATAAAAGCAGAAGTACTCCCCTTTCCATGATCTTCTTGCCCCCCCATATGATTACAATAAAAGGAACTCCACGGATGCCCACCACTGACTGTATTAGCAGCCGTAGCATAGTCATATTCCACATCCCAAATAAATTCTTCGTTATCATCTCCACTACAATCCGCTCTCCAAAGATCCTCGAAAGGAGTAACCAAAGCACGATTAGCTATCACGTCATCTGCTACTTGGGCTGCTTTGGCAAAGTAATCTTTTTTATCTAAATCCCAAGCTGCTGCTAAATAAGTTTTAGCTAATAACGCACGAGCCGATTCAATACTTATACGACCACCACCATCCAAAGCGGTAGACTTTTCCATAGCTCCGGCAGCTATTACATTCTCCAATTCCTCAATAATATAAGTGTAAACATCAACCACCGAAGATTTAGGATATCCGGTTTGAACATCAGCCACATAATCTTTCATCAAAGGTACCCCCCCGAAAGTATTTACCAATATATAGTAATAATTCGCCGCCAATACTCGTGCCTCATCCACACGCCTGCTACGCAAATTCTCATCAATAACTGCATCCGCCGCATAATGTTTTATAGCATAAGCCGCACGGATACCTTTATAACATGCCGTATAAAGCTCTTTCATCACACTGTTTTCAGGATTTAAAGTTTCATATTCATGCAACTCATCATTGATATAATTACGCCCATCAGCATACATATCCGTACCTGCATTAAAATAAGTAGTATAACTGGATACTGCATAAACATCTCGTAAAGTACTATAAGCATTTGATACCAAAGATTCAAAACCTGTCTTAGTCGAGAAATATTCTTTGTCCGTTACATTTGACTTATTATCTGTAGTCAGAAAATCTTCACAACTTGTAGTCAAAACAAAGCCAACCAATATGACTGCCGTATATATATATTTTTTCATACCATTTACCTTTCCTTTGAAATTAAAACTTAATATTCGCACCTATCTGATAAGTTACCGATGCAGGACCACCATCAGTTAATTTAGCATTTGCCCATTCAGGATCAAATCCATCATAATCCGTAAAACAAAATGGATTAAGCACATTGATATAAAGACGCAAATGCTGTAATCCTGCTTTAGTAATCCACTTCTTAGGGAAAGTATATCCCAAACAGATATTTTTTACCTTTACAAAAGAAGTCTTCTGATACTGAAAGCCTTCTCCCTTCGCGCTACCTTTATCAGAAAAATATCCACCTGCCGAAGTATCGGAATTATTCGGATAAGGATATTCACCGTAATGAGTTTCAGTGGCATATACAATATCACCGGTAGTATGGTCAATAACAGGCGCCCCTTTAGGAATATAAAAATCCATTGCCATATGTTGGTTACCACGATCAGACCATTTCATATATTTATCATGGAAATAACTACGAGCCCATTGTCCTTGTTTAGTATAAATCATTACTGAGAAATCGAAACCTTTATAATACATATTTGAACTTAAACTTCCCACCCATTTAGGATCTGTACAACCATATATTTGCTTATCTTCATCCGTAATCTTGCCATCATTATTCCAATCATTCACAGCTATCTGACCTTCATACCACTTATATTTCGAACCATACTTTGCATACAATTCTTGCAAAGTATAATGAATATCCCCATCTTTAGTGTGCATCGTTACCCCTTTATCAGTTATCACATCAGTATGAATATAGTCACGCAATACATTTAACGGCTCACCAATAAAGCGATTGGATGCAATTTCATCCACTTTCCCATTACTAAGTTCCAATATTTTATTCCAGTTACGAGAATAATTCACACTTAAATCCCATATAAAATCTTTACTCCGAATAATGCCAAACTGCATTCCTAATTCAATTCCGGTATTACGAACTGAACCGACATTAAAAGTAGCTTTTGTTTCACCTGTTTCAACAGGAACAATCCTATCCATAATCTGCCCATCAGACAAACGATGATAAAAATCGGCTGTCAGATTAATACGATTACTCAATACACTAAAATCCAATCCTAAATCAAACTCTTTTACCTTTTCCCAAATGAGTCCCGTATTAACAAGCCCATTAGGGTAATATCCTTGTATTTCCGATCCTCCCAATACCACATAACTAGGTCCTGAAGCTGTAGCTATTGTCACATAATCATCCACATTGTTGTTACCGGTAACTCCATAAGACAAACGCAATTTCAAATTATCCAACCAATGAGTACCTTTTAAAAAGCTTTCTTCTGACATACGCCATGCCAAAGCAACGGAAGGAAACCATCCCCAACGGTTACCTTCTGCAAAGCGTGAAGAACCATCAGCACGTGCTGTAGCTGTCGCCATATACTTACCTTTATATGAATAATTCAAACGAAGAGCTCCTGAGACCAAAGTAGATGCTGTATAGGAAGAAGCTATCTCCTTATCACCGGAAGCCTTATCCAAGGCATGAAAAGAAAGCATATCATCCGAAATACCAAAGCCTTTCAATCTATAAATTTCTTTATCAGAACGATATATGGAGAATAAACCCATCGCGCCAAACGTATGATCACCTATTGTTTTATTAAAATCAAGCTGATTATCCCAAGTCCAGTCCATACGGTCTGTCGTCTCAACCTCTGCAGAGTTCGTTCCGTTCACCTGATAATAATTGGAACCTAGCGGATTACGGTCATTCACTCCAGTAGCATTAAACTTTCCTTGACGCCCATGATAAAAGTTAGGTGAAAAAGTAGTCGCAAATTTTAATCCATCCATTATATTAGTACGCAAATATACATTGCCAAAGACATGAAATTTGCGAGTTTGATTAGTATAGTTTTCATCCTCTAAATCATTCAGTGGGCTAACAGTAGAAGTGAATTGTCCGGTAGACCCAAAAGCATCCTTTGACCCTGGATTATTGATAATGTTACCATTTTCATCATAAGGTGCAACAAAAGGATTGAAATAAAAAGCGTTTTCATACGGACAATAAGTTCCATCGGTACTAAAATCATCTTGCACCGTATAAGCCATATTCACAGATAATCCAGCTTCAAATACTTTGGAAATTTTTCCATCAAAAGCACCTTTGATATTGAAACGGGAATAATCATTATGTTTAAACACATTTTCTTCCCCTTGATAACCAACTCCTAACCGATAATTAATTTTTTCTGTGGCTCCGTTGGCACTGATATAATGATTCTGCTGATTACCTGTCCGAGTTACGAGGTCTGTCCAGTCATAACCATCTGTTCCCGACATCATCATCTCATAAATTTGGGAATCACGATAGTTTGTACCACCATCACGTTTCAGAAACGTAGTTTCCAAATCAGATTGTTTAATTTCATAATGAGGAATACCGTTCGCATCTACTCCTTTACGACTAGAACCATCAAAGACATCTGATGTTAAAAGAGTATGACGTGCAAAACGATAATCTATAAATTCTTGAGCATTCATAAAATCAGGCATACGGGCAACCTTACGTATCCCATAATATCCATCATACGAAATAGAAACATGTTGAGGTTTTCCTGCCCCCTTCGCACCTTTGGTTGTAATCATAATCACACCAGCAGAAGCACGTGAGCCATAGATAGCAGTAGACGAGGCATCTTTCAAGACGTCTACCCGCTCAATATCCTCGGGATTCAAAAAATCCATAGACGAGCACACAATACCATCAATTACATAAAGAGGAGCAGCCTGTTTATTAATAGATGCCTGTCCACGTATCTGAATATTAAATCCGCCACCCGCACGGCTATTGGATTGAGTGATATTTACTCCCGGAACCGCACCTTGTAATGCATCTTCCAAACGGGTAGTACCTCTAGCAGCGAGTTTTTCAGAAGATATAGAACCTACAGAACCTGTCAAATCTGATTTCTTCATGGTACCATAACCTACCACCACTACTTCATCCAATACTTCGGTATCATCCATTAAAGTCAGACTGAAAGAAGTCTGCCCTTTAACTGGGATTTCCAAAGTCTTGTATCCAACAAAACTTACCTGAATCGTCCCATTGGTAGGGACATCAGAAAGAATAAAGTTCCCATCAATATCTGTTATAGTCCCATTAGCGGTTCCTTTCACCACCACACTGGCACCAATAACAACCTCACCATTTGCATCTATTACGGTTCCTTTAATCTTACTAGGCTGCTGGTACGCAGAAACCAGTAACGATTCATTTACCGCATAAGCAACATGACTTCCTGAAAGAAAAGACGGTCAACGAGATTACCGGACGCACGATATATACCCATCAACGGCTCAGATCTGCCATGGTCAGCATATCGACCTACCTTCCTTTTTTGTTTACATACGAGAAAGTCAGAGGTATGCCCAACACAAACAATATGATCGAAGGCACATTCACCGACATGAAGAAAGCCTTGCGGAATCATCCGGGAATGATTGAGGAAAACCGCAAGCGGATGATGAACGGGTTTTTCTTGGCATATGCCAAATTGCATAATGAAAAAGGAGACAACCGCTAAGGCCATCTCCTGAATCGCATTATGCATATTGGACGGCTTTATTCCTGGCGGAGGTGCTCCCCAGCAGAGCTCCGTTACGCTTTAAGCCGCAATGCAAAATAACAAAATACAGATGAATCCACCAAAAACGGGTGCCATTTTCAGCACCCGTTTTGACCTATAGAGCGAAAGCGCTCGCATCAAATATGTGTTCAAAAGTTTTGAATGGTCATATCATACTGACAGACACCAGTATTACAACGATTTTAGCACCCGAAATGACCTATACGCCTTATTTTTTGGCCTCCAGAAAATATTGCTGCGATTTGAGCAGGTTGCGCGACTGGAGCATCATCGTCTTCGTCTCGTTGAGGATCGTGAGGTAGAGCACCCCGGCGCGGGTGCTGCCCGACGGGACGTCGTTGATGCGCCGCAGCTGGCTCTTGATCGCCTCGACGATCGTGTCGAAGAGCTTGTCGCGCATTTCGAGCACCAGATCGAGGTCCGAGAAATCCTTCGTCGCCAGCATGTCGTTGATCTTGTCGAAAATCGCCTCCACCTGGTCGTTCACGCGCATCAGGTCGACGATCTGCTCCTTCGACATGCACTCGTGGTTGTTGTCGATGTGTTCGAATGCC
>OGFM01001929.1_pt1 | contig 11536 bp, 8 predicted proteins | sample 1570871 | NCBI WGS metagenome assembly OGFM01 (sample SAMEA2581957, study PRJEB24529) | metagenome | biome: Human gut stool | place: China | collected 2011
TGATCGCCAAAAAGCTGCCCGGCGATGAGGCCGTGACCTGGATCGAGCCCAAGGTCCTGAAAAAAATGAAAGCTGCGGAGGAAGCTGCTGCCGCCGCAAAGGAGGAGTAAGATGTCCTTTTTTGTCAACACCATGGTCTGCGGCTTTTCGCTGTATCAGATCCTGGCGTTTTTCCTGATCTACTCCTGCCTGGGCTGGTGCCTGGAGGTCATCTATGCCGCCGTTTCCACCGGCCAGCTGGTGAACCGCGGCTTTCTGAACGGCCCGGTCTGCCCCATCTACGGCTTTGGCATGATCATCGTGCTGTTCACCCTTTCGCCGCTGGCAGACAACCTGCTGCTGCTCTATATCGGCGGCGTGATCCTGCCCAGCGTGCTGGAGCTGGCGGGCGGCTGGGCGCTCTACAAGCTCTACCACACCCGGTGGTGGGATTACAGCGACTTCCCCTTCAACATCGGCGGATATATCTGCCTGGAGTTTTCCCTTTTGTGGGGCGTGGGCACCGTTGTGGTGATGAAGGCCGTTCACCCCGTGATCGCGGGTTTTGTGGAGATGGTCCCCCAGATGGTGGGCTTTGTCCTCATGTGCATCCTGTACGCCTGCTACGCCGCCGATGTGGTGGTGACCGCCTTTGCGGCCTCTGACCTGGCCCGTGAGCTGGATGCTCTGGAAAAGGTGGCCGACAGTATGCACGCCGTGTCCGATGCCATGACCGAGCTGCTGGGTACCACCGCCATGGATGTGGACCAGAAGATGGACGAGAGCCGCCTGCAGCTCAAGCTGGCAGCCGCCGAGGCCCGGGACAATGCCGCTAGGCTGAGCCCCCGGGATGCCGCTGCCGCCCTGCGCGCCAAGGCCGACGAGGCCATGGAGGCTGCACGCAAGTCCTCGCAGGAGGCCCGGCTCAATGCCTCTGAGGCCGCCACCGCCGTCAAGCTGGCTGCCAGGGGCACCGCAGAGCGCACGGCAGAGCTGCTCCGTCTGGAACAGCTGGCCGAGGAGCTGCAGGCCCGCAGCGAGGAGATGCGCGCCCGCACCCGGAGCTCCAAGTACTTCGGCAAGGGCCGTATGCTCCGCGCTTACCCCAAGCTGCGCCACGGCGAAAAGCACCGCTCTCTGGACGAGCTGCGGGAGCGCCTGAAGTACGAGCGCAGGCACTGACTCTGACCGCTGCAGCAACCCCAAATGCCCCCGACCGGCTTCTTTCGGTCAGGGGCATTTTTCTTGCGCGCATTCTCCATAAAATCAGGCAGATCTTGTTCTGCTGCAGGATTTTGTTTTCGTTATGTTTTCCACATTGTACGTTCCTTTTTTGTACACTCTTCCAAATCTATTTTCGTCATATTGACAAAAAAAAAACAAAAAGCGTATATTTTAGTGTGCAATATGCCATTTCCGCTAAAATTGAAGAATCGGCAAACCAGTCGAAAGGCTGCGACGCAAAGCTAAAAGGGCCTGTAATATGGCAGCCAGCCGCACGTTATTCTCTCCGGGTAAGGTAATACGAAACCTTGCACCTCCTTGTGAAGATGCGTCGGCTTCCCTTCAGGAGAGCGAGCGCGCAGCGGGTCTACAAGGGTTCAGAGTGTCGTACCAGCCGTTTGGCCGGTGCGGCGCTCTTTTGTTTTGGTTGAAATAGAGAGAATTTTTGGAAATATCATGGAAAAGGAGTAAAAAATTATGAGACCTAAGCGTTTGATCAGCTTATTGGTTGCGGTCTGCATGATGATCACCATGCTGCCCCTGTCGGCAGTCACGGCATTTGCAGCAGACACGTCATCGTCAACTGTATATGAAGCCACCGTTGACGGTTACAAGTATGCCTATACGGTAAATGCAGGCGGTAAGACTGCAACCATCACGAACTTTCTTGGCCCTGTTGATTCAGAAGGCAATGTTGATTTTACAAACCATGGCCCCTACGACATCAACATACCCTCAGAGTTGGACCACCACTCTGTAACCGGTTTGGGAGATTATTCATTTGCCACCGAAGAAAACGGCTCCCCACTGTACGACATTCATCATCACAACATTCACTCCGTCACAATTCCAGAAAGCGTTACTTCCATCGGTCAGTCTGCCTTTGAATCTTGCTTCAGCTTGGACTCTCTTATCATCAAAGACGCTGCCACATCGATAGGGGCGAGCGCCTTTGATGGGTGCAGTCATCTTACAACGCTTTCGTTAGGTAAAAATATTACGACGATCGGCGATTATGCCTTTCAAGGATGCTCCTATCTGACGAACGTCACCATTCCACAAAGCGTCACTTCCATCGGCCGGCAGGCCTTTTATCTCACCGACCTGAATACTCTTACCATCAAGGGTCCTATAAAGTCGATGGGATATGCTGCCTTTGCAGGCTGCACAAATCTCACATCGCTTTCGCTGTATGACGGCATTCAAACCATTGGCGAGGGCGCCTTTATAAACAGTACTTCTCTGGAGGCCGTCACCATTCCACAAAGCGTCACTTCCATCGGAGCATCTGCTTTTGTAAACTGCTCCAATCTGAGCACGATCACCATCCCGGAAAAAGTAACAACCATTGAATCTAATACCTTTAACGGTTGCTCCCATCTGGAATCCATTATGCTCCCTGCTGGATTGACTTCTTTCCAAGACAGTCTGGAAGATTGTCCGGCTGGGAACCCCAATGGTGCCATCTACTACAAAAACTACAAGGCCGCCGCAGATGCTCTGCTTGCAGACAATGATGCCAATTCTAACATTGATGACAATGATAAACTGAAAAAGCGCAATTTTCTTTACCTCTGCAAGGTGACCTTTGATGCCAATGGCGGCACCCTGACCGACAAGGGCGGCAACCCGACCGACCACGCTGTGGTGTCGGCTTATAAGACCGAAAAAATCAATGCAGACGATCTGGCTGCCATCCCTGATCCCACCCGTCCGGGTTACAACTTCACCGGCTGGTACACCGCAAATAACCATCCCTTTAATGTGGACGAAATAACTACGAAGGACATGACGGAGGACATCACCTTCTATGCCCGTTGGGAGCCCGCCCCCAAAGCTCCGGTCTGCCACCCGCTGACCTTGAAGGACGGCGTTATCACCAGCGTAACAGTGCCCGGCAAGAATGGTGCTGACCCCGAGGATATCACCGAGATCGTTAAAAAGAATGCCAACGAGGACGGTTCCTTTAATGTCCCCGAGGGTGCAACGGTGAGTGTTGCATTTGATAAGGATGCTTTTGCAGATAGCGGTCTGAAATTTGGCCACTGGGATATCACCGGCCTGGATGATCCGAACGCTTATCAGGATAAGGAAAGCTTTGACTTTGTGATGCCTGCAAAGGGCGTGACCCTGAAAGCCATGACGCAGGATGCATCCATTGAAGATGACGAGCCCGATATCGTTGGCCCCATCGTGATCGGCACCACTGTTGTTGTGGGCGGTGCAGTGCTGGGCTATCAGGCCTATTCTCTGGGCGCTGAATTTGCAGGCAAGCTGATGGCTCTGCCCTACTTCCCCAGCAACCGCAGCGCCCTTGCCATGATGCTGTGGGAGGATGCAGGCAAGCCCATGCCCGAATCCGAACTGCTCTACCCCGATGTCGGGCAGGAAGAGCAGGATATGGACCTGCAGCACGCCGCCCGCTGGGCCATGGAAAACGAGCTTATCCCTGACCTGAACGATGAGGGCACGGCTCCGGAAGAGATGAAGTTCTTCCCGGCCAATCCCGTAAGCAAGCTCGATGTGCTGAATGCATGGCAGAAGGCACAGGAGCTCAAGAACAACTAACGCCATCCCCGAATATTCCCAAATATACGTAGAAGCGCCTCATCCTTCACCGGATGGGGCGCTTCTGCGTTGTAATGTGTCGAATTTTCTGTTATACTGTACCTGTCGGCCTTCCGACCCATTTGATGTGGGAAGGAGGTGGTAACCATGGAAATGGTAGTCTCATTTATACTGTCCGTCGCAGCGGGTGTGGTCAGCTACTACATCTGCAAGTGGCTTGAGGAACAGTTCAAGGCCGGTAAGCACTAACCCTTAGCAAGCAGGAAGCCCCTTTGACAGTCGCAATGTCAAGGGGGCTTCTTGTTGCTTTGGTGGAACCATGGAATGGTTCTGTAGTCTCATCTACAACTTTAGTATATGCACTCCTGCGCAAAAAGTCAAGAGGGCCGCCACAGATTTTGTTTCGCATCTGCGCCTGTTTCAGCTTATCACGCCCACAGATCCTCGGGATACAGGCCCTCCTGGGTTTTCTGGGCGATGGCGGCCACCACGGTGGGCTTATCCTCACGGTAGGTCACGCCGTACCACTTATCGGTGCTCTTGAGCACGGTGACCGCTGCCTTGCCCTCATCGATGAGCTCGCTGGCCACAGTGGGCAGGAAATACTCGCACTTGAGGGGGTTCTTGGGCAGATTCTCATGCAGCCAGCCTGCAAAGCGGCGGTCGGCCTCGTCCAGGAAGCTCTTGCCGAAGCCCCACAGGTTCATGCTGACAGGTGCTTCCACCGGCAGGTCATCCGTGCCCTCACCGACAAGAGCGGTGCAGCGGATGCCGCCCTCATAGGTCTCGATGCCGGTGCGCTCGGTCACGCTGTGCAGGGTGCCGTCCGGGTTCACCACGCAGACACCGCGGGAGACGGTGCCGTTCTCGGAGACGGTATTTTTGAGCAGGTAGCTCACCATACAGTAATCGTAGACGGTGCCGTCCTGATGGGTGGACAGATACTCATAGATGACCTTGAAGGCCTCGGGGCCGTAGTAATCGTCCGCGTTGATGACGGCGAAGGGCCCATCAATGAGGTCTTTTGCGGCCAGCACGGCGTGACAGGTGCCCCAGGGCTTAACGCGGCCCTCGGGGATGGTGAAGCCTGCGGGCAGCTCATCCAGCTGCTGGAAAGCGTATTTCACGTTCATCCCCTGAGAGACGCGGTCGCCGATGGCAGCCTTGAAGGCATCCTCGATCTCGTGCTTGATGACAAAGATCACAGTCTCAAAGCCTGCGCGGTGGGCATCGTACAGGGAGTACTCCACAATGGGCTGCCCCTTGGGACCCACCGGGTCGATCTGCTTCATGCCGCCGTAACGGCTGCCCATGCCGGCAGCCATGACCACCAATACCGGTTTGTTCATTTTTCTTTCCTCCTGCGTCAGTGCGCTGTTCTTTGAGTCTATTATACTCCAAAATTTCCCGGGCAACAAGGGACAGCTTTTTCTTGAATTTTTGCATGGATTCTCACCCGCTGCCATGATAGAATAGAGGCAATGGAGTTTCCGCAGAAAAAGGAGAATGCTTATGTCAACCAAAACTGTCTGGATCACCGGCGCGTCCTCCGGCATCGGGCGGGAGTTTGCCCGCCGCTATGCCCGGCTGGGCTTCCGGCTCATTCTGACCGCCCGCCGCCGCGACCGGCTGGAGACCCTTGCCGCTGAGCTCCGGGCGAAGCACGGCACCCTCTGCCGCATCGTACCCGCCGACCTTGAGCAGGATGCGCAGGTCACCGCCCTGTGCGAAGCACTGGCAGACGAACGCATCGACCTGTTCATCAACAACGCGGGCTTTGGTGCCTGCGGTGCCTTTTCCGAGACGGACGCGGGCAAGGAGCTTTCCATGCTGCGGGTGAACGTGCTGGCCATGCACCGGCTGTTCAAGTTCACCCTGCGCAAGATGGAAGCCCAGGGCTTTGGCACCATCCTGAACGTGGCATCCTCGGCGGGCCTGCTGCCGGGCGGGCCCTATATGGCGGGCTACTATGCCTCCAAGGCATACGTTGTCAGCCTGACCCGCGGCGTGGCTGAGGAGCTGCGGGAGCAGCACAGCCCGGTCTATGTCTGTGCCCTCTGCCCCGGCCCCGTGGACACCGAGTTCAACGACCGTGCCGACGTGGTATTCGCCCTTAAGGGCATCACCCCGGAGCTCTGCGTGGAGGAAGCCATGCGCGGGATGCTCCGCCGCAAGACCATCATCGTGCCCAGCACCCTGATGCGCCTTGCCACCACGGCTCAGAAGCTCGTTCCCACACCCCTGCTCATGCCCATTCTGGCCCACCAGCAGAAAAAGAAGCTGGGCTGATGGCCGCTTGACAGCGCACCGCCGCTCATGTATCCTTAGAGGTATCCGAAAAAACAGGAGGAATGTTCCATGAAAATTGCACTCATCAACGAAAACAGCCAGGCCGCCAAGAACGGCATCATTGAAGCCGCCCTGAAAAAGGTGGTGGAACCCATGGGCCACGAGGTGGTCAACTACGGCATGTACACCGCAGAGGATGCCGCCCAGCTGACCTATGTTCAGTGCGGCATTCTGGCCGCCATCCTGCTGAACAGCGGCGCGGCCGACTACGTCATCACCGGCTGCGGCACCGGCGAGGGTGCCATGCTGGCCCTGAACAGCTTCCCCGGCGTGATCTGCGGCCATGTGGAGGACCCCGTGGACGCTTACACCTTTGCCCACGTCAACGACGGCAACGCCGTTTCCATGCCCTTTGCCAAGGGCTTTGGCTGGGGCGGCGAACTGAACCTCGAGTACTGCTTCGAGAAGCTGTTCGGCTTTGGCCACGGTCAGGGCTACCCCAAGGAGCGCGTTGTGCCCGAGATGCGGAACAAGGCCATTCTGGATGATGTGCGCGCTGCCACCTTCAAGCCCCTGATCGAGTGCCTGCAGAGCATCGACCAGGACCTGCTCAAGGGAGCCATTGCAGGCGAAAAGTTCAGTGAGCTGTTCTTCGCCTCCTGCAAAGATGAGCAGCTGGCCGCCTACATCAAGACCCTGCTGTAAGCGGAAGCAGCAGGATATCCGAATCTTATCCAAACACATCCTGCTCACCCTGAAACGGGCGGTTTATGATACGAAACACGAGGAAGTCTAATATGGCATGGTTATACCATTTCAATCAGATCGTCACCCACGGCATGGAGGGGTTTCTGGAGACGGCGGTGCCGATGATCTCCGGGCTGGCTGAGATCATCGGCCTGTTCATCATCGTCACCAGCCTTGTCAAGGCCACCTACCACTATGTGCGGGCCACCTTTTTCCATGGCCAGCACGATTTCCTCCACGAGATGTCCAGCGGCCTGACCACAGCGCTGGAGTTCCTGATGTCGGCGGAGATCGCCAAGACCTTCCTGCTGCAGAATCTGGAATCGGTGGTGCCGCTGGCGGCCACCTTTGCCCTGCGGGCCATGATGAGCCTGATGCTCCACTGGGAGATGGAGGGCGGGCACCGCTCCGGCCGCAAGAAAGAAGAAACGCCCGCCGGTGAGACCAATAGAAAAGAATGACTTATAAAGTTTCCCTCTTTTTTCTCGGTTCTGGGTTGTGTAAAACGTAAAAATCGCGCCCCGGCTCTTGACAGTTTTGCACAAAGAGGCTATACTCGTGCCATCGAAAGCAAAGGCGCTGACGGAAGTGATTCCGCCAGCGCCTTTTGTGTTTTCGCTGGATATTGCTCGGGAGGAATAGAGGGCCTCCTGAACAAGGCTCCCGCGCACATTCGGTGCGGGGAGCGCATTACAAACCGGGGAGGTATTATAATGTTCAGTTCCATAAACACCTGTTGGGTGCTGGTTGCGGCATTCCTGGTCTACTTTATGCAGGCCGGTTTTGCGCTGTGTGAGGCGGGCTTTACCCGCGCCAAAAACACCGGCAACATCCTGATGAAAAACATGATGGACTTCTGCATCGGCACACCGTGCTACTGGGTCATCGGCTTCGGCCTGATGTTCGGCGGCACAAGCGCGCTGATCGGCGGGTTCGATCCGTTCATTCAGGGCGATTACAGCCACCTGGGGCTTGATATCCCGCTGTGGGTGTACATCGTGTTCCAGACCGTGTTCTGTGCCACGGCAGCCACCATCGTGTCCGGCTCCATGGCCGAGCGCACAAACTTCAAGGCTTACTGCGTTTATTCCGCTGCCATTTCGCTGGTGGTCTACCCCATCTGCGGCCACTGGATGTGGGGCGGCGGCTGGCTGCAGAGCATGGGCTTCCATGACTTTGCAGGCTCTGCAGCAGTCCACAATGTGGGCGGTGTCATCGCTCTGCTGGGCGCATGGATGCTGGGTCCCCGCATCGGCAAGTACGACAAGAACGGCAAGCCTCACGCCATTCCCGGCCACAACCTGACCGCCGGTGCTCTGGGCGTGTTCATCCTGTGGTTCTGCTGGTTCGGCTTCAACGGCGGTTCTTCTCTGAGCCTTGCCACCGACGAGGCCATGACCATGACCGGTCTGGTCTGCTTCAACACCAACCTGGCCGCTGCTGTGGCCACCTGCGTGACCATGATCTTCACCTGGCTGCGCTACGGCAAGCCCGATGTCTCCATGACCCTGAACGGCTCTCTGGCCGGTCTGGTCGCCATCACCGCAGGCTGCGACGCTGTCTCTCCCTTCGGTGCCTTCATCATCGGCTTCGTGGCCGGTATCCTCGTGGTCCTGAGCGTTGAATTCTTTGATAAGATTGCAAAGATCGATGACCCCGTGGGTGCTGTCTCCGTTCACTTTGCAAACGGCGTGTGGGGCACCATTGCTGTGGGCCTGTTCTCCAACGGCGGCGACGGCGTGGGCAAGGGCCTGTTCTACGGCGGCGGCTTTGCACAGCTGGGCACCCAGCTGCTGGGCCTTATCACCGTTGATGTGTACGTTGTGGTCGTGATGTTCATCATCTTCAAGATCATCGACAAGACCATCGGCCTGCGCGTCCCCGCTGAGGTGGAGATCGACGGCCTGGATATCCACGAGCACGGCCTGACTTCTGCTTACGCCGGTTTCTCCATCTCCGATGCCAACGCCGCTGCCATGGTGCCCAACGAGAACACCGATCTGGGCGAGGATGATGCCTCCAGGGCAAGCGCCGTGCAGATGAACGCTGCCGTGCCTGTGGTCAAGGAGCCTGCCGTCATCCACGATGGCATCTACGACACCGGGATGCACAAGGTGTCCATCATTGCAAAGCTCTCCAAGTTCGATCAGCTCAAGACCGCGCTGAACGATCTGGGTGTAACCGGCATGACCGTGACCCAGGTGATGGGCTGCGGCATCCAGAAGGGCACCACCGAGAAATACCGCGGCGTGCCTGTGGACAGTACCCTGCTGCCCAAGATCAAGGTCGAGGTCATCGTTTCCAAGATCAGCGTGGACGCTGTGGTGGATGCCGCCAAAAAGGCCCTGTACACCGGCCACATCGGCGATGGCAAGATCTTTGTTTACAACGTGACCCGCGTGGTCAAGATCCGCACCGGCGAAGAAGATTTCGCCGCCCTGCAGGATGTGGAGTAACGCTCCGCACAATTTCAACCGCTGTCCCGCTTTGAAAGCGTGACGATATTTGTTCTCCTTGTTCTCCTTTTCCTTTTTCTGAAATCCATTCGGCAGAACCCCTGCTTCCTCCGCACAAGGAAGCAGGGGTTTGTCGTTGTCATCACGATGTGAGCCCCCCTGCAATGGTTCCGGGTTGACATCCCTGTGCGGGCGTGTTATTTTGGAGTGTAAAATTTTCAGTTTTTTTGTATCAGGAGTTTCTATGAGCAACTTGAACGATTTTAACCGCGAGGCCAAAGCCGCCCTGCGGGTGGCCCTGCAATGGCTGCTGCTGGCCGTGCCCACGGGTCTGGTCTGCGGCGCAGTCGGCACAGCGTTCCACCTGAGCGTGGAGTACGTCACCGAGCTGCGGGCCGCGCAGAGCTGGCTGCTGCTCTGCCTGCCGCTGGCGGGCCTTGCCATCGTGGCACTCTACAAGGTCACAAAGTGCGAAGGCGTGGGCACCAACAATGTCATCCGCGCCGTGCAGAGCGGCGAGCCGGTCAGCCTGCTGCTGGTGCCCGCTATCTTTCTGGGCACGGTGCTCACCCACCTGTTCGGCGGTTCTGCCGGCCGCGAGGGTGCCGCTTTGCAGATGGGCGGCAGCATCGGCTGGAACGTGGGAAAACTGCTCCATCTGAGCGATTACGTCCGCCGCACTGCCACCATCAGCGGGATGGCCGCGTTCTTTTCCGCTCTGTTCGGCACCCCGCTGACCGCCGCCCTCTTCGCCATGATGGTGGAGGACGTGGGGCTGACGTTCACTTCGGCCTTTATGCCCGCGTTCACTTCGGCCCTCATTGCTTACGGCGTATCCCTGTTCTTCGGGATCGCCCCGACCAATTTTGTGCTCAATTCCATCCCGCACCTGACGCTGGAAACCGCGCTTCAGACCGCCCTGCTGGGCATTGCCTGTGCCGCCGTGACCCGGCTGTTCTGCTGGACGCTTCACACCCTGGAGCACGGGATCCCCAAACGGATCCCGAATCCCTGGCTCCGGGCTTTTGCGGGCGGTGCAGCCGTGGTAGCGTTCTCGTATCTGTTCGGTGTCGGGCGGTACAACGGGGCCGGAATGGCCGTCATTGCCGATGCCGTGGAGCAGGGCACTGCCCTGCCCTGGGATTTTGCCTGCAAGATCTTCCTGACCGCCCTGACCCTGGCAGTAGGCTTCAAAGGCGGCGAGGTGGTCCCAAGTTTCTACATCGGGGCGACCTTTGGCTGCATCGCCGGGCCATGGCTGGGCCTGCCCGCCGGGTTTGCCGGTGCCATCGGTCTGGTCTGCGTGTTCTGCGGAGCCACAAACGCCCTGATCCCCTCCATCCTGCTGGGATTCGAGCTGTTTGGCGGGCAGGGGCTGGAGCTTATTGCGCTGGGCTGCGGCGTGTGCTACATGCTCTCGGGCCACCACGGCCTCTACAGCAGCCAGACCTTTGTCACCAACAAGCTGCGGCCGGAGTACGCCTCCCACAAGTGGCGGATCAAGCTGAAGAAAAAAGAAGAATGATTTTTCGCAGATTTTCGCCGCGGAGAGCTTGATTTTTTGCCGCCATCGTGCTACAATCAGCGTAGTTTCATCCTGACCAAAGCGATGATGCGGACAAACCGAAGCTCGTTCCCCATGACGCAGAGAGGGCTGCCCCGGATACCGGGTGCTGCAAGCAGCCTGCCGTGCATCGGGCTTCTACCACCGCAGAGCGCAGAGGAGAACCTCTGCCGGGTGCGCCCGTTACAGCACAGCGAGTGGCGTGTTCTCAAGGGCACGCAATTCGGGTGGAACCGTGGAACGCGTGAAATCTTCAGGCGCTTCATCCCGTAAATTTGAGCGGGATGGAGCGCTTTTTTGTTTTAACTTTCATCAAAAGGAGAACCACTATGAAGATCATCTACAAAGACGGCCATGTGGACGAGTGCCCGCAGGACCAGGAACTGCATGTTATCCGCCACACCGCTGCTCACATCATGGCGCAGGCCATCAAGCGCCTGTACCCCGAGGCTGACTTTGCCTTTGGCCCTGCCACCGAGAACGGCTTCTACTACGATGTCGATCTGGGCGACACCAAGCTCACCGATGACGATCTGGCCAACATCGAAAAAGAGATGCGCAAGATCTGCAAGGAAAATCTGGCCATCAAGCCCTTCATCCTGCCCCGTGACGAGGCTGTGAAGCTGATGGAGGAGCGCCAGGAGCACTACAAGATCGAGCACATGGCTGACCTGGCCGACGAGACCGAGTTCAGCTTCTTCCAGCAGGG
>OGFM01001930.1_pt1 | contig 11534 bp, 5 predicted proteins | sample 1570871 | NCBI WGS metagenome assembly OGFM01 (sample SAMEA2581957, study PRJEB24529) | metagenome | biome: Human gut stool | place: China | collected 2011
TGCCTTATTGTCAGAAAGATGTCGGCAGGATAAATTTATATGATAATGGTTTGTGCGTTTATCTGCTCTTCGGGTCTTCAGCTCTCCCTTCTCCTTAAAAAAGGAGAGGGGGGAGGAGAGCTTACAGACTTTAGTAATAACTTCTTCTGATTCGGATGGTTATTTCAGATTTATATTAATAGGTCTTTATTTGGCTTGTTTACTCTATAACAATCACCGGTAAGCGTATTGCTTCCCGCACTTCGGTCCAGCTACCTGTTTTGAGTCTATACTTATAGCATACACAGAAGGTCGTAGTTGTCGGGTCGAGCCGGTTGTTGTAGAGTGCATAGGCGTTATCACCCGGATGGGCTACTTTGACATCCACTGTTTCCACTTCCATTTCTTCAGGATCATAAGGTTCTACAGTCAGGGAGTTATCATCAGCTACTTCGATAACAATCGTATTTTTCTTGATGAAGTCCGGCTGATTCTCCGGTTCTGCCGGTAATCTCTTAGTACCGATATTGATTCTTACCCGATTTTTGGTCAGAGGTACCATTGTTTTGGTGATGACAAAGTATCCGCTGCCTTCATACCCTGATGCATTATAGCTTGCAGGTTCTGCGGAACTGGTATATTTGTTTTTCTTTTGTATCTGTAATAATGCATTTCCTTTCTTTTTTACTATAGGATAAGGAGTTGCGTCGGCTATTGCTATGGGAATAAAGTAGATTTTATCCGGGTCCAGACTTTCAATGACTGAAATGTCTATTTTGATAGGTACCAACGTGTATGGTTCTCCTGTCGGATAAGTAACTGTGCTGCTTTCTATCGCATAGTCTTTCGGGTCCATCTTGAGGGCATATCGGCTATAATCTTCGATAAAGTTCGTATAGTTATATTCATCCAGAAGAACTGTGTCTTCTGTGAGCGATATTGTAACCGGTTCCTCTGTCGGATTGGTTCCGCTACACGCAATCGACAGATTGCGTATATTACCGTCTTTGCCATCCAGGTCGTAAACCAAATTGTGTATATTGTTATTGTCGCTGACAATGTATACCATTTTCTCGTATCGTTCATCTTCAAAGAACTTCTTTCTGTCACTGCATCCGGCAAGAAATAGTAATGCGAGTAACAGCGACAGGATGCTTATTTTATATGTTTTCATTCTTATTCTTTTAATTTATATTCAATGCTAACGAATTGTCTCATAGGGTGATTTGTTTAATCTCCCCAGCCGGGATTCTGATCCATACCATCCACTTTTCTTATTTCATATTTGCCAATAGGTAGGAATACCATTTTACGATCTACTACTCTGTGTCTTATCCAGGGATGGTCTACTACTACCGGATAGAAGTATCCACTCATCTCATCTTTGCTGAGGTCCATCCCCTGTATCGCTTCTTTTTCGGACTCTTCGTAGATGCCCCATCGGCGCACGTCATAGTATCTTTGATTCTCATACAAGAATTCAATAGCTCTTTCTCTTTGAAGGATTTTGTTAAAGCCATCCACGCTGGCCAACTCATCATCTTTCACTCCGGGGAGTCCTACACGGTATCTGATTGGGTTGAACGCCTGCTTGATTTTGTATATGTCACGGCTTTCCTCGTAGACTTTAGTCTCTCCGTTCGATCCCTTCAGTTCGATGGAATAACTGCCCTGAAGATTATTGAGTGCTTCACTATAAGCCAGCAGGATTTCAGCATAACGGATGATAGGGAAAAATTTTTCCATTAATATTCCTCCGGGCGAAGAGAATGCATCGTCGTCATGCACGTATTTGGTAATGACATAACCGGTGGCGGGGTAGTTGTTCACATTACCACTGGAGGAGTGCTTCCCATCCGTTACAGAAGAGTTGTCATATTTAATCATCTGCTCCTTTTTAGCATCGCTTCCGCTGTATGAGCGGGCTTTCCAGAAACGGCCGGAGAAACCGATGTTGGCATAGAATCTCATTTCCCGATTACGGTACATGTTGAAGACTCCTGACTTCAATACATATTCGGAGAAGGTCTCATCCTCGGTGCTGAAATTTGTATTATCATATGTTCCGTCTTCTTTGTATGGCTTTGCATCTTCGGGATAGTTGTCTGTTCCGTCATTCATATAGAACATGTTGACCATCTTTTGTGTTACGCCCATCCCATTGTATCCGTCCATCGAATGTGGAAAAGATTCTCTAATGCATAGATTACCGGTCGTTCTTCCCCATATGAACTCCTTGTTTTTTCTGCCATCTGTTTCGCCATTGAACATATAGCTGTAAGATTTAAGCGGGTCAATACCGCCTACTCCGTTGGGAAACGCCTGATTCTCGTTGGTTGGAGGTACAAAAGAGTCTTTATCTGCAGGGACAGTATGCAGTTCATAACGCCCCATGTCCATGACTCTTTCGCAAGCTGCTGCGGCTACCGCCCATTTACGATCGTCGTATTGCTGGGAAATGTAGAACACTCCGTCACTGCTCCGTTTCCAGTTCCCGAAGTATGTTTGTCCGCGGCCATTGTATAATGGGCTAGCCTGTATCAATCTTAACCGTGCAATCAGTGCGTAAGCCGCTCCCTTGGTGGGACGGCCGAAGCTGCTGTTCGGTTGAGTCTCTGGCAGATATTGTGCCGCCAACTCAAATTGTTCGCAAGCATAGTCTACTGATTCGTCATACGTCGCACGTACGTTTGCATAGGCTTCCGGCTGCTCGTTGGAGGGATATACCTGATCTCCTACAAGGATGACAGGACCGAAATCCATGATGAGATGGTAGTATGCGTAGGCTCTCATAAAATAGGTGTATGCCCAGATGTCCGGTTTTTCCAGATTGCTCATATCGGTCACTTCATCCATACGTGAGAGGATAATGTTTGCCTTACGGATGATTTTGTACATCGTGTCCCATTGATAAATAGATTTTTTCTTTTTAGCATCTTTATTGGTGATGTTTTCTTCGTTAATGGCTCCCGTGACGTATGCCATACCAGTATAGGTTTCTGCATTAAAAGTTTCAAAAGCCTCATCGGTAGCTAACGGTCCTGCTGTCGCCGGACTATTGAGAAAGTCTCCTTCATCGGGAAACATGGATGCTACGTTCCACATATATCTTTCCAAGTATTCTTTACGGGAGAAGATGGAGTCATATTTCATTGTATCGTCAAACCACTTGTCTACATCCAGATAATTACAGGAAGAGATAGAAAAGACGGACAACAATAGAATTGAATGCAATATTAGTTTTCTCATATAATTCATTTTTTGATAGTTAGAATTTGATGTATGCCTGCAAAGTCACGCTGGCAGGAATTGGATAACGCCGTCCGTTGTATAATGCTTGTTCCGGATCGCAGATATCAATCTTATCCCATACGCAAAGATTGTTGCCTACGAGTGAAAGGTCGATAGAATTGATTCCCAAATTCTTTATAGTCTTGGGTACATTTACACTATAATTGATGTTTACTTCTGATAGCCGCAGGTATTTTGCATTGTTTTTCCAAAAACTGGATGTCTGGGAATTGTTTTCCAAATTTCCGTATGACATGCGAGGGAATCGGGCATTAGGATTTTCTGACAAAGATGGATCTAGCCCCATCTTCTCAGCATATTCACGGGAAATCCAACGATTGGCAGGGTTTTTGACTATGCTCAGTACATTACCAGTCTGTTTGCCATAGAATGGAATGTAGCCTTCGTCATATAGAGCGCCGTTTGAAGCTGGTACCCCCACATGATAAACATCGGTATTTCCGGTTCCCTTGAATAGTACGGCAGCCGACAGTCTCTTATATCTGAATTCAACTCCGAATCCATACATGAAGCGTGGAGTACTGCTGAATGACAAAGGTACTTTGTCATCCCCGTTTACAACACCGTCTCCATTGACATCCTTGTATTTAATATCTCCGGGCAGATAGCTACCGAAAGTCTGTTTAGGACTATTAGCGATATCCTCGTCATCTTTGAACAATCCTAATGCGATCAGTCCTTTTTGGTATCCATAAGGACGTCCGGTGGCAGAATTATATTCATATTTGGTATCTGCCTCTTCAAAATAATTCACCCTGTTATTACTAAGGGTAAAATTTCCTCGGAATGTTACCGACATATCTTTGCCAATATTCTGTATATAGGTCACGTTTCCGTCCAAACCATAACTTTTCATGCTGCCTACATTGCCAAATGGCATGCTGACAAGGCCGATATACTCTGGAACTTGTTGGCGTTGCTGGAAGATGCCATCACGGATGTCTTTGAAGAAATCGATCACGAAACTCAGTTTGCTGTTGAATAATTCGCCTTCGATACCTACATCTATCTTTTTAGCTTTTTCCCATTTCAGATTGTCGGCTCCCATTTGATTTTCAGTGATTCCGGCTTCATTGTATCCCCAGCCTTTTTCGGCAGACTCATTGATAATCGTCAGATAGGGGAAACGTTTGTCTGAAATACGGTCGTTACCTACGATACCATACGAAGCTCTGATTTTGAGAAAATTCAGCCAAGGAAGCTTTTCTTGCATGAATTCATATTGGGTAGGCACCCAACCACCGGATATGGCCGGAAAGAACCCAAAGCGTTTACCTTTCTCAAAGTTTTCTGAACCGGTATATCCTATGTTGAAATCGAGCAGATATGTATCTCTGAACCCATAACTGACTTTTCCAGACAAACCCTGATATCTTAAAGGAATAGCAGCCATACCGTCCTTATTTAAATCTTTTGTGTTTTTGCTATCACTCATTTCATAATGTATAAGAGCGGAAATACGGTGTTCATCGTTCAGCATAGCTTTCCAGGTTAGATTTGCCTGAAGAAAGTATTTCCGGTACTGGCTGTCTCTGTTTTTAGTATATTTTGTTCCTTCTTTCTTTATAGTGTGTATAAGTTCCAGATTTCCGTTCTCATCCCTGCGTTCCGCCCAATACATGTCGGGCTTGACAGAACGTGTCTCTTCAAAATAAGAGCTGTTGCTGTAGGCCCCCTGAATGTTAAGAGCCAGATTTCTCAGTAGAAAACTGAAATCTTGCTGTAAGCGTATTGTATAGGTACCAGAGTAAGTATTGATGTTTTTCAAACCTGTATAATTCAACATGGCATAGGGTGAGTACACATCTTTTGCGCCCGATTTGTAGGTGGGCAGTTCTCCTGTAGAATAACGGACAGGAATAGTGAGCGGAGTCAGTTTGGCTTGGGCATCCCATAATTGGTCGGTTGATGCTCCTTGCCCGGGTAGTGCTTGTGAGGATAGGTAGATATCCGAACCGAAATAAAGTTCGGTTGTCTTGGTCAGGTTGAAGTCTACGTTCAGACGCATTCCGTAAGTGTTGTAGTGCACATCCTTGATGTACTTGCTGTTTTCGTCTTGCTTGTAGATTGCCGATTCATTTGACATATTCATACTGACAAAATAACGGGCGATACTACCACCTCCTCTGGCACTAGCGTAATATGTTTGCTGAAGCGAGGTTCTTTTCAGAATTTCATCCTGCCAGTTTACATCCGGATAAAAGTCGGGATCCAGATGATACTGAATGGCTTTCAGTTCAATGTCATCATAAATAGGCTGTGCTCCACGCATGGCACTTGCTTCATTGGCTAACACAGCGTAGTCGTATGCACGTAAATATTCGGGAAGCTTAGTGAGATAGGAGATTTTGACATTAGCACGAACGTTTACTTCCATCTTGTCGGATGTCCCATGCTTGGTAGTCACCAGTACGACTCCATTCGCACCGCGTACACCGTATACGGCAGTTGCGGAAGCGTCCTTCAATACGGAGAAACTTTCGATATCGGCGGGGTCGATGCTGTTCAAGTCACCTTCGAGCCCGTCGATAAGTACAAGTGCACTCGAGCTTGCTCCAAACGTACCAATACCACGAATCCAGAATTCAGACATGTTAGAGCCCGGTTCACCGCTGGACTGTACGGAGATAATACCGGGTACACGACCACCGAGCATATTAGTTAGGGAAGTGGCTGGTGTCTGTATCTGTGATATATCCACATTGGTGACAGCTCCGGTCAGGTTGACCTTCTTTTCTTTTGTTCCCATACCGGTGATGACAACTTCATCCATTTGTTGTGAATCGCTTTTCAGCATAATCCGCAGATTCTTTTCATCTTTCAAAACGATATGTTCCATCTTTTTGTAACCGATAAAAGAGAATATAATCATATCTCCTTTTTGGGCAGATAACTTGAAGGCTCCGTTAATATCGGTGCTGGTACCTACTCCTGCGCGGTCCTTTAGGTATACGCTGACTCCGGGCAGCGACTCATTGCTTTCGTCGAATACATGTCCCGAAATTGTTAATTGTTTCTCCTGCCCCATCATTATTGATGCGTTGCAGAAGAACAGTAATGATAGTAATATGTATTTTTTCATTAGTGTCTTCTTTACATATGATTATTGGGGTTAACGCAGACTCAACTTGCGGACACATCCGGACCCGCAGTCTGAAATATACAAATCTCCTTCGGCAGTCAATCCTACTCCCTTGGGCCAGTTGAAGGTGGCTTCCAGTGGAGTGCCACTTTGGTTACCTTTAACATTTTGTCTGCCTACAACGGTTGTTACCATACCTGTATTCATATCAATTTTGCGTATGGTCTGGGTTCCGGCATCTGCAATGTACATGTTTTTTTGTCCAGATTCGTCTACTATAATGGTCATTTGGTTGTTCCAGTTAAACAAACAGTCTGTCCGATATCCATTAATTACTTGAGTAGTACTCGTATTATCAGCTCTTACATTAAGATGTCCGGCATATATTATTTCTTCAGATTCAGGTTTCGATACATCCTGCATGGTTATAACAGAAGATGCTCCGTAAGAAGTATATAGATGAGTTGGTTCAGTCGGGTCGAACATCATGCTGACAATATAGCTGTTTTCTGTTTCTGGAGTTGTCGAGTTATATACATCGTTTTTGATGTATTCACATACCATATCTTCCAGTTTAAATCGGAATAATTGTTTGGTTGCCGTACGGCCGTAAAAGTAGCCATCTGTAGTACAATAAGCTATACAAGCTGTAGAGTTGTAGTCAATTTGTTTGGCAGGAGGGTCTTGTGGTTTCAAGTAACGTCGCTTAACTTTCCAGTCGTTGGAAGGATCAATCTCATAAATGACGTTTTTTTGTGTACCTACGGCGTACAGTTTCTCGGTTACATTGTGATACATTACATCATTAACCATTTCTGATATGATTTTCTTTGATTGGTTTTTTTTCTCACTGATTAACGCAAGACCTCCATTATTTCCAAATGAAGAATAACATGAATAATAATTCCCTTCCGGATCGCAGCATCCTACTTTTAATCGCCAAGCTTCAAAGGTTGTACTGGCAAGATCTCCGCCAATATTATATCCACTACCTGTTTTACCACATACATTTTCTACTGTAAAACGGGAGATGTAGCGGAATTTGTTGTCGAAAGTAAGAGAATCATTTCCTTTTACTACAGAGATGATACAGGTGTCTCCCGGTAATTTAGGTGCATAAACCATCAGAATATTTCCGGATGCTTGTGAAATGTATCCTTTCTTTTTATTAAAGTAGACTGACAATTTAGAAGCATCTGTTCCTAGATTTTCACCTTCTATTATAATTTTGGAGGAAAGATATCCTGAATCCGGATAAAAAGTGGTTAGTTTTAGAGGTCCATTATAATTTCCGCCTGATTTATCGTCATCCGAACAGGCAAACTGCATTATTAGGGATAATCCCATAACTATTGGCAGTAACGTTTGTGTGATTTTCTTTTTCATAAATAGTATTTAAATGTTAATACTCCTCGGCAAGGGGAGAGATTTAAGTTGCTAAATGTATACTTGGAGTAAACAGAGAACTCTCGCTTGGCGAGATCTCCGAGTGGAGTCCTAGGATGTGTTTTCCATGAAATTGATATTAGTTAAACTATTAAGGTTATTTCAAACTATTGTCTGTATAGGCAATCTTTCATTGTGTTTTCCTTGATATAGGATTTCGCTTCGTTGTATACATGATTAATTTTAATCATGTATTTTCTGTAATGTTGTGTGTACATTAAATAGTTTAATATTTATTTCTCCATAGGCATTATTGTTATTTTATTTATACTAAAAGGCTAACATATTATATCTTTTTTTTCTGCAATGCCGAACTGTGCTGTTTTGTTTCTATAAAAAATACAAATTAGATTATAGTTCTTGTGGAACTTGATATAATTATATGGAGAATAGCTAAATAGTAGTCTATGAGTTGCTTATGAATAAGAATGACTTTTATTATATTTTGAGTACTAATATAGAGACTCAAATTGTATTATTTTGATGAGTATTCGTTGGAAAAAACATTTTATTAGGAGGAAAATAAAGAAAAAATGGGGTTATTATATCATTCTTTAAAAAATAGTTTTAAAATTGCAAAAAAATAAATAAAATATTGGTGAATACAAACAGTATTGGATTTATTAAAAGACAGAGTTAACCAAGTTCCACAAGAACTTATTTGAAATCTTCAAGTAATAGCATCGAAAGTTTATCCTTTTCTTTATTCCGTCATGAATTAAAGCATCTATAAAACGTGAAGTAGTGAATCATTATCAGATTCCTACAAGGGACTTTTATTCTCACCGCAATGAGAAGTTTTTCTCATTGCAATGAGAAAATATTCTCAAAGGCATGAGTATTTTTTCTCATTATGGTGAGTATTTTTTCTCAAAGGCATGAGAACATGTTGAGAATATAATGATCTGTATCTATTTGTATATTAACTTAATAATAGTAGTATGCTTTCCGTTTTATACTACTGTTTAAATGGTTGCAAAAAACGCTTTATCCCTAAATTATATATATTCACTTGTTTGTATGGAAAGGTATGCTTGTCTCTTTAAGAATAGAAAGTGTGTATAGTACAACTTTATTTTTCTATTCATATAGAGACTGTTCATAAATGACCAGTTGAAACTGAAATCTTAGGGTTTTATGTGTGAGTTTGGGTAAACATAATCATTGTTTTCATCGTTATAGCCTATAAATATAATGGATTTATAATATGAAAGGGTTATTGTTAATTGGGATTTTTATGTTTTACTCTATTTCCAGTGTTTGGGGACAGGATGTAATAAAACAATATGCAGGAACAGCAATGCTATATCCTGTTCAGGAAGATTCATTCCATCTTTCTACTAGTGATATGGTGCCATTTTATATCAACCATTTGGGAAGACATGGAGCCCGGTTCCCAACTTCAGGGAAGGCACTGGATAAGGCTAAAGAAGCACTTATACTGGGGCAACAGGAAAACAACTGATGGGAAAATATTACTCTCTACATTACAGCATTTATCTGATAGTTTTGAGGGACAGTGGGGAAAACTGTCAGTGTTGGGAGAGTTGGAACAAAAGGGAATTGCCGGACGTATGATGAGACATTATCCTCAATTATTCAGTAATTCGGCTAAAGTTGAGGCTATAGCAACCTATGTTCCTCGGTGTATAAATAGTATGGATGCATTTCTTACTCGTTTGATGCAGGATAATCCTTCTTTACGTATACAACGAAATGAGGGGAGGCAATACGATGATATTCTCCGCTTTTTTGATTTAAACAAATCTTATGTAAATTATAAGAATAATGGTGATTGGCTTTCTATATATAAAGCATTTGTACGGAATAAAATATCTTCTGCTTCTATCATGAAGAAATTTTTTATTGAACCGGAACGAGAGACCGATGAAGAAGCGGAAGAGGTTGTTATGGCTTTGTTTTCCATAGCTTCCATACTTCCTGATACAGGGCTATTGACGAATTTAGACGACCTTTTCACAATGGAAGAATGGCGTAGCTATTGGCAAACTCAGAATTTGAGACAATATATGAGTAAAAGCTCCGCACCTGTCGGAAGGATGTTGCCTGTTGCCATTTCATGGCCTTTGTTATCAGATTTCATTTATACTACTGATGAAGTAATAAAAGGCAAGTCTGATAATGCTGCGAACTTTCATTTTGCTCATGCGGAAACGGTGATCCCTTTTGTGGCATTGATGGGCATAGAGAATACGGATGTTCAAATTTCCAATCCTGATTCAGTTTCCCGATATTGGAAAGATTATGAGATATCTCCAATGGCTGCTAATGTACAATGGATTTTCTACCATGATAAAGCCCGTGGGGTATGGGTTAAGATTCTTTTGAATGAAAAAGAAGCGAAACTCCCCATTGCAACTTCTCGTTTTCCCTATTATCCCTGGGAAACCGTTTGCGCATATTTTAAAGAACGAATAGAAATGGCAAAAAGGATACTTGTCAAAAACTAATTTGAATCTATTTCTTGTCAGCTATTTCAAAGGGAACGCGTACCGAAACCCCTTTCTTCATCAGATTAGTTAGGTTGGGGTAGAGACGTTGTTTGAATGATTCCCAATTACGGAATTTCATTTGTGTCCATCCGGCTTCTGCCAATGCGAAAGCGCGGGGATATGCCATATAAGTTGCCCGGTTAATGTCTCGTATCGCTTCTCCCCATAAAGTTCCCATAACTCCGGTGATATGAGCCTGATCTTCGGCAGGCACGCCATATCCCGGGTCGAATTGATACGACTTTTCCAAAGTAGTAACGGGCATACCCCAATTGTTGAACTCGGGAAAATCTCCTTTCAGTTGCGGATAATCCAGATAAGCGTACTCATCTGGTGCCATGATAAGCGGATTACCGTGTTTTCGGGTAAGTTCAAGACAGGTAGGTGTCAATCCTCCACGCCAGCTTACTAAAGTTACGTTCTTGGGATAAGGAAAGAGATAGTCGTTGGCAGGCGGATAAATATTGTCCAGTTCGCACCAAAGTATAGGAGTCTTATTGTTCTCTTGGACGAAAGAAAGCATACGGCTGAAAAAAGGAATCATGAGCTGTGAAGCTTTCTGATAACCTAGCTTTTTCATCATGGCCTGACAACGGCTACATTGGGTCCAGTTCTTTTCTATCACAGCTTCGTCGCCTCCTAAATGTATGTAATCGGATGGGAACAAGGAAGATATTTCTTTGATGATATCCTGATATACGGAATACACTTTCTCATTGTTCGCGCAAAGCATTAGATCTGTAGTTTTGCCTACTATCTTAGGTAGCGTATCGGTGTGTGTACATCCCAATTCGGGATAGGCGGCTAGTATAGCTACTGTATGTCCGGGGATATCCAGTTCGGGAATGACTTCGATATTCCGTTGGGCGGCATATTGAATGATTTCGGCAAGCTGCTCTTGCGTATAATAATCTTTGCCGACTAATTTAGGATGTTTTTTTATTTCGACTCTCCATCCCTGGTCGTCTGTCAAGTGCAACTGGAGTATGTTGTATTTGTAACGTGCCATCTGGTCAATGAAGAACTTCACATCATTTACCGGAAGGAAATGACGGGCAGGGTCGAGCATCAATGCCCGATGAGGGAAGCGGGGTGCATCATCAATGCGGATTGGAGAAATCTCCTTGTGTGCAGTGGCGCACGCGTCACCTAATAGAAGCTGATCCATCGTCATGACTCCATAATAGACCGCTCCTGCGGTA
>OGFM01001940.1_pt1 | contig 11488 bp, 6 predicted proteins | sample 1570871 | NCBI WGS metagenome assembly OGFM01 (sample SAMEA2581957, study PRJEB24529) | metagenome | biome: Human gut stool | place: China | collected 2011
TTCGACGAAAGCTATGTGGCAGGCAGCGGAAACCTTGGATATCTTGCTGCCGACGTCACCGTCGCTTTCGAAATAACGTCGGAGGCGTTCGAAAGCGGAAACGCAAAAGTGTTTTTCGAGTTTCCGCGGCCGAACGCTATCGGCTACCCGCTTTACGTCGGCAGCTGGGACAAGCCCGAACTCCACAGCACGAAAGCCGAAATTTTAAAAAACCGCGCCGAAATACTGCGCGAAATCGACGGACAAAAACACTTCATAACGGTGGTATGGAACGGCGAGGCGGAAATGTCAGTCGATCCCGAAAACCCGCATAAGCTAACGCTCGCGCCGTCGCAGGGGAAAATCGAAGTGTTCGCAAATTTCTCGAAGTCGGGCTTCGCAAAGGGAGGCTTCGGCTTCGCCGAATCAGCCGCAGAAAGCCGCCGCGTCTGGCAAAACTACTGGCTTTCGGGCGCGGCAATAGACCTCTCAAAAACCGCCGATCCCCGCGCCCGCGAAATCGAACGCCGCGCGGTGCTCTCGCAATACCTCATGCGGATAAATTCGGGAGGCTCGCTGCCGTCGCAGGAAAGCGGGCTGCTGTCGAACAGCTGGTACGGAAAATTCCACTACGAAATGATTTGGTGGCACAGCGTCCACTTTGGGCTGTGGGGGCGCGGCGAAATTGCGCAAAAGCAGTGGGAGGTTTTCGAAAAATACCTGCCGCAGGCGCGCGAACGCGCCAAGCGCGAGGGATACAGGGGCGCGAAGTGGAACAAGGCTACGGGCAATATTCCCGCCGAGTGGCCGCACCTAATCCACGCGACGCTGATTTGGCAGCAGCCGCACCCGATTTACTTTGCCGAGGAAATTTACAGGGCGAACCCGTCGGCGGAGACGCTCGAAAAATGGCGCGACACCGTTTTCGAAACGGCGGAATTTCTGGCGTCGTACCCGCGGAAAAACGGCGGCGTCTTCGAGCTTCCCCCGCCGCTTACGCCCGTATCGGAAAACACAAACCCCTTCGAGACAAAAAACCCGACTTTCGAGCTTTCCTACTGGCGCTACGGGCTTGCGACCGCGCTCAAATGGAAGGAGAGGCTCGGCGAGGAAAAGCCGCGCGAATGGCTCGATGTTCTCGAAAAGCTCGCGCCCCTGCCGACCGAAAACGGGGTCTATGTCCTCCACGAAGGCGTAGAAAAAATGTGGGAGAAATTCAACTTCGAGCACCCCGCGCTAATCGGCGTTTTCGGCATGCTGCGCGGCGACGGCGCGGACGCAAAAACCGCAAAGGCGACGCTCGCAAAAATCCGCAAGCTCTGGAATTTCGACAGAGTCTGGGGCTGGGATTTCCCCATGCTCGCAATGGCGGCGGCGCGTACGGGCGACGCAAACACCGCGGTGGACTTCCTGCTCTATCCGTCGAAAAACTTCGAGTTCGACGAACACGGCGTAGCGACGGGCGGCCCATGCCCCTATTTCCCGTCGAACGGCGGCTTTCTGGCGGCTGTCGCCATGCTTGCGGGCGGCTGGGACGGCATGGAGGAACGGGAATTTTCGGAAGAATCGCGCGCATTCCCGCGCGGCTGGAAAGTCGAGGCGGAGGGCTTCGGCAGATGCCAGTAGCGCGTCTTTGCGCAAAAAACAACTTTCTAAACCGCAAAAATATATCGACAAGAGCGGCGTTTTTTGCAAAGCTTTTCAACGCCTACAAACACCGCTCCGAATTCAACAGAGAAACAACTTGCACATGACAAAAAAAATCCTTATTTGGACTGCCGCCGCAGCCATGCTTTCGGGCATTTCGACGGCGCACGCGCAGACAATATCAATCAGGAACGCAGTCAATTTCGGGCTGACCGACAACGGAATCAAGGGCGACGGCAGGGGCGGCTTCACCGACGACGGCGTGAACCTCTCGCCCGCCTACAAGGACGGAATAAACACGGTCTACGGAGAAAAGTTCGACCTTATCCGCCCAGAAAACAACAACGGCAAGGCGGTGCTGACTTTCGAATGCGAAAAGTCGAAAACGGGGCTGAGGGAAGTCGTGCTCGACTTGGACGGGCAGAACGTTGCGGGCGAGTCGCTGAACCTGCTGCACACCAGCACAAAGTCGCCAGACGTGCGCTACACGCGAATCGGAAAAATCGAAATAACATACGCCGACGGCAAAAAAAAGGAAATCCTGCTCGAATACGCAATCGACGTAATGAACGCCCTGCAACCGAAGGATAGAGCGAACGCAAAAGTCTGGCGTCCCTCCGACGCCTCCGCGCCCGCATACTATTTCAGCCGAATCAGAATAGAGCCGAAGCGGATTAAGTCGCTGAAACTTTCGACGTGCGGCATCGCGACGTGGGTCGTGGCGGGAATCTCGGTTTCGAAAAACTACCCCAAATTCGTGCCCTCCTCCGCGGAATGGGTCGAAACCGACATATCCGACATCGCAATCGCCAAAGGCAGCGCGCTCGACCTCTCCAAGAATTTCGACAGCGCCCCCGCCGGAAAATTCGGCAGGGTGATTGTCTCGAAGCGCGGCAAATTTGCGTTCGAAAAGAGGCCGAAAGCAAAGCTTAAATTCCACGGAACAGTATGGTACTTGGCGGGCGAGCGCGGCAAAGACGTTCGGGAGACAAAGGAAAACCTCAAAAAGCTCTGCCAAATAGCGAAACGCCAGGGCTACAACCTGCTACGCTTCCACACGTCCGACTTCCTCTGCTCGACCGACCCCGCCAAGCTCGCCGAGGGCTTCGACCTCTACGACTACCTCATCTCCGAGGCGAAAAAGAACGGCATATACCTGAACCTGCTCATCGGCAACAACGTGTTCGACGAGTCTAAAAAAAGCTGGGACGCGAGGTTTTCAACAAAAATGAAAATGCTCATGGGCGACGAAAAAACCCGCAAAGACTGGGAGGCGCACGCACGCAAACAGCTCGAGCACATCAACCCCTATACGGGGCTTGCGTGGAAGGAAGACCCCGTTTTCATGGGCATGGAATTCTGGAACGAAATGGACCTCCTCTACGTCTTCCGCCAGCTCGACGCCGAAACAGTTGCCCTTGCGAATTCGGAGTTCGCAAAGTACGCCGAGGCAAAATACGGCACAGTCGAAAACATGAACGCGACGGGCAAATTCGCAAGAAAGGACTACAAAAAGTTCGGCGAAATCGACTTCGCCAACGAGTCCGAAACCTCCGAATGGGTCAATTTCTGCAAAATCAAAAACGACGAGTTCCGCAAATTCTGCGAAAAAGTGGTAAAAAACGACATCGGATACGACGGTCTGATCTACCAGTACAACTGCAACCGCACGCTAAACATGGCGTATATGAGCTCCGAAATCGCCGACTATTCCACGCTCAACGTCTACTTCAAGCACCCGTCGAACTTCACGCAGATTAACTCGCACGTCGGGCAGGAAAGCTCGCTGAGCGAGGCGTCGGGCTTCGCAAACACAATGCGCGCGGGCGTTGCGCGGAAAATCTCTGGCCGCCCGATTTGCCTTACCGAATACAACCACTGCCACTGGAACCAATACAAGCACGAGGGCGGACTTGTCTTCGGCGCGTACGCGGCATTGCAGGATTTCGACGGAATGATTGTCCACTGCGACGGCGTGAAAACGGGCGCGAAAAAGGGCAGCGCGCTGGGACCGTTCAGCGTGGCGAAATCGCCCGTGTTAAGGGCGAACGAATTTCTGACGTACTGCCTGTTCATGCGCGGCGACGCAAAGAAATCGAAACACCGTGTCGAGCTTTTATTCCCGAAAAACTACGTTGAAAACAACGCAAACATGTCGCGCTCGGCAAACGGGGCGCAGACGCGCATTGCGCTGCTTAGCGGCTTCTCGGTGAAATTCGAGGGGGCGCGGATTCCCGAAAAACTCGCGCACACAAAAATAAAAAAGCCCGACATGACAATGCTGCCCATCGGGGCGTCGCTGACAGACTCGGCGCAAAACTTCGCGTCGACCGGCGCGAGCATCGGCGAAAAATTCGACGAAGAGGCGTTCATCATGCAAATGCGCAAAAACGGAATCCTCGACGAAAACAACTGCACGTCGCCGGCGGCGGGCGTGTACCATTCCGACACGAACCAGATTCTCCTCGACGCGAAAAAGGAGAGCATCTCCGCAATCACGCCGAAGACGGAGGCGGTGGCATTCAAGAAAGGCGTCGAAAATCTCGACGCCCTGACGGAAATTTCGTCCACCGTTCCGTGCGCGGTCGCGGCATGCTCGATGGACGGCTCGCCGCTTTCCGAAAGCAAGCGCATAGTCTTCATCTACAACACCGACAACATCAACGCCGACATAAACCTCGACGTCTACCGCACGGTGCTGCTCAAAAACCCATCGCCGAACTCGAAAATCCTGATTAGGCGCGGCAAGATGTCGGCAAAGCTCAGAGTGCCCGCCGACGCAAAATACAAGATGTACGAGCTGAAATACAACGGCGAACGCAGGGCGGAAATCCCGCTTGCAAATGCGGACGGCGAGCTTTCGATAAACATCGACAACTCGAAAAATCCGTCTACGTTCTTCGAAATCGTAGCCGAATAAAAACGCCCCGCGCCCCACACGCGCGAACGCACAAACAAAAAAACGGACGCCGCAAAGCGTCCGTTTTTTTACGCCCGCCGCGCAATCAATAGCGCAACTGGTAGGCTTCGAGCATAAGCCCGCGAACCTCTTTTTCGGTAAGCCAAATCGGCTTTTTTGAAATGCCGAAAACGAGATATTCGCCGCTCTTTTTGTTGTAGCCGCCGATGAGCGCGCGCCCGAAAATCCGCCCCTGCGGGAACTTTTTCAACTCCGACTTGCGAAGCTCCCTGCCCCACTCGTCGATATCGGAAAAGTTTGCGCGCTTTGCGGAGCGCGGCAGGAAAATCTTGTCGTAGATATTGTCGCCGGGTTCCATTTTAAGCCACACGATGACGGGCGCGCCGTCGTCGATTTTCGAGTTTACGGAAGAGCCGCTGACGGCGATTTTCTGCAACTGCATGTTGTATCTTCCGAGGTATTTTCCGATTCCCGCCATGATGTTTTTAATCGGAACAGAGCCCTTTTTGCCGCCGGTTTCGCGCAAAATCGCCTTGTCGAGCGCGGCGAAGTCCAAGTCGGGGTCAACATAGGAAAGGAAGACGAGCAGAGCCGAACCCACAAGCTCGGTGTTTTTAAGCTTCGAGAAATCGGCGTCGGGAAATGATTTCAAATAGACGTCGCCGTTGGGCGAAGTTCCCACGTTGTCCTTGAAACGCTGTTTCAGAGCCGCTTTTGCGGCGGCTCCGGATTTCGCGTCGGGCGCGGCAAAAGCCGCGGGGTTGAACAGAAGCGCGGCAAAAGCCGCGGGGTTGAACAGAAGCGCGGCGGACGCCGCAACGAGAATTGCCGAAATCAATTTTTTCATATCAGTAAAAACGTTTGGGTTCTATGCGAACAAAAAAAGCTTCGGGCGCGGGAATGTCAACACTACTTTTCGGCGGTTGCCGCGCAAAACGCCCTCATTATGCGCAGCGCTTCGGCAAGTCGAACCGACGGCACAAGCACGCTCGAACTCGGCACAAAGCAGAGCATGCCGTTTTTGACGGCGGGAGTCGTGCGCCACACGGGGTCGGTCTTGTAGAATTTTTCGAGCCCCGCGCGGGAGTCTTCGCCGCCGCATTCGACAAACAGAATATCGGGGCGCGCCGCCAGCACGAATTCGCGCCCGACCTCCGCCCACGGACGCCCCGTTTTGTCGGCGCAGTTTTCAAGCCCGCAGGCGGCAAGCAGCCCGCCGGCGAACGAGCCTTTGCCCGCCGCCATTTTGTCGAACATGAACATCGCGCGGCGCCCCCTCCCCGCGGGAGAGCCCGACTTCAACAGCATGTCGAAAGAGTCGGCTACTTTCTCCGCGGTCTCCGATGTCCCGAAAAGCCTGCCGAGCAAACGGAGATCGGCGGAAATGTTTTCCAGCCCCTCGCCGTTCAGAATGAAGCATTTTATGCCGAGCTTAGAGAGCCTGCGCTCGACGCGCGAATCGGCGGTCGTGGGGAGCAAGAAAATTTCGGGCTTTACGCTCAGGATTTTCTCGTAGTCGGGGTCGATATACCCGCCGAGTTTTATTTTGCCCTTCGCCTCTTCGGGATAGTCGCAGTAGCGCGAGTTTGCGACAAGGTATTTGCCCGCGCCCGCCGCGAAAATGTTTTGCGTTATTGCGGGAACAATAGTCGCCGCGCGGGGCGGGCCGGAGAATTCGAACTCGACTCCCCTTGCGTCCCTCACGGCGTACCCGAGGCACGCCGAGCACGCGCAGAACGCGGCGGCGGTGAAAAGAAACGCGCGGCGGAGCATTTTCAAGAATCCTTCGCCACCACGTCTTCAAGTTTCAGCCCAGTGCATTCGGTCAACGCCGAGAAGAATTTGCACATAGCCCAGACGAACACGACCATCGTAGGCAGCGCGATTACTGGAAACGACAACGCCGTCATTCTGCCGACCTCCGCGTTGAACTCCTCCGTTCCCGGGGGGCTTTTGAAAATCAGCGACGCCAGCGCGAAGTTCAACGCCGCGCTCAGCAGGAAAGACGCCGCCACGCGGAATGTCGCAGTGCGCAGAGACGCCTCGTACTTTCCGCGCATGCCCGACGCCTCGACCGCCGCGTCGATTTTCGCCACGTCCACGACGGAATCGTTTAGCATAATCATTTTCGCGAGCGGCTTTTTCGAAAACGCCGTCGCCAATACCGCCACGCCTATCGCGAGGGGGACGGCGGTCTCCTTTAAAATCATGCACTCGCGCGAAAGTTTCAGCAGCCCTATTCCGCCCGTGAGCACAACGCTCGCCATGCCTATAATCGAAAACACGTTCCACTTGCGGCGGCGGATTAAATCCCAAATTCCGTACGCGAGAGGGAACGCCAGCGCGAGGACAAAAATCAACACGTCGGCGTTGTCGGGCGGAGTCAGCCCGAACAGCCCGAAAATCGCCTTGCCCTTAATCAGCAGAACGCTCGGCGCGGCGATGTTAAAGCCGAGGTTCAGCCACACGTTTTCCTTTTTTTTGACCTTATCCATTATTTTCTAACCACCCTGTACAGTGCCATGTTCCGCGCCCGCGCAAGCTCCTCAAGCTCGACGCGCATTTCGGAGCGTATTTTGTCGAAGTCCCGCGCCATGCCCGCAATATACATGTTGCCCGATGTTTTCGCAAGAAGCGACGCAAGCCGCGAAGCGTCGGTTATGAAGCGCGGGCTGTTCTTTTCGCGCTCGCGCATGAAGCCGAATTTCTGCTCTTCGGGCGGAGTGCCGATTAGGTACACGGTCTGCCCCAGCCACACGGGGAAGTCCTGAAATTCGTTGTAGTGGTAAGCTATGACGTAGGTGTCGTCGGGGCGGCGAATGTCGGCGATTTTTTCGACGAGCGACTGCGCGCTCTCGCGCTGCAAAAACGTTCCGAGCGGGTTGAAGAAGAAAAGCAAAACGAATACTGTTGCAATCATCGACGCCCAGAACGCGCGTTCGCGGCGGATTTTCGACAAAACGAAAGTCGTGCATGCGGCAAGCACTGCCGCCATCAAAACGGCTACTGCAAGCATGTCGGGGGCGCGTTCCATAAGCTTGCCCTTGTGTTCGAGCACGAAGTACGCGACAATGGGAGCTACCGCCGCGACGTAGCCGAGGCAGACGTAGATTATCTTTACGGCTTTCGTCGAATACGCCTTCGGATTTCCCCAAAGCTTCGCCAGCCACACGCCGATTATCACGCCGAAAGCGGGGTAAATCGGGACGATGTACGCGGGCAGTTTCGAGCTTGAAGTGGAGAAAAACGCGACGACGAAAAATATCCACATCGCAAAGAAAATCATTTCGGGATTTTCGCGGCGCAGTTTTCCGTAGCCGCCTTTGAGCGCATCACGAACCGCCTGCGGCAGTAGCACTACCCACGGAATAAGCCCCACGGGCGCGAGCACAAAAAACAGCCACCAGGGAGCTGCCCGCATGCTCGTTGCGGGATCGAGATAGCGCAGAAAATGCTCATGGATTATGTAGTACCAGAAAAAGCCCTGTCCCTCCCAATTTTTCGAGAAAATACCCTCGGCGGTTTCGTAGGGCGGGTTTGCGAGAGCCGCCAACACGTGCCACGGAACGGCAATCGCCGAAAACAGAACCGCGCCCGCCAAGCACCACCAAATGTCGGATACTTTCAGCATTTTGAAGAACGGAAGCACTCCCAGCGCGAGCGCGTAGAGGAAAATCGCTCCGCAGGGAATCAGCACGCCGATAAGCCCCTTCGTCATGACGGCAAGGGCGCACATCGCAAAGAACGAAAGAATCAGAACGCCGCGCCACACGCCCGAACGCTTCAATGCGACTATGAATGAAAACATCGCGGCGGAGATGAACACCGAAACCGCCATGTCGAGCGTGATGATTTCGCCAAGCGCAAAATAGAGCACGCTCGTTCCCGCGACAATCGCCGAAAACACGCCCGCGCGGCGTCCGTAGAGGGCGCGGGCGGCGCAGTATGTAGCCAGAATCCCCAAAACCGCCACGAGCGAGTTGGGGGCGCGGAGCGACACCCGGTTCACGCCGAACGCCTTAATCGACGCCGCTTGAAGCCAGTAGAAAAGCGGCGGCTTGTAGAAATAAACCATGTCGTTGAGGCGCGGCGAAACGTAGTCGCCGTTGCGCACCATTTCGAGCGGAATTTCGCTGTACCTGCCCTCGTCGGGGCTTGCAAGCGGACGCATGAACGCCAAACCGAGGTAGAGCGCGGAAAACGCCGCCGCCAGAAGAACGATGTCTTTGAAAAAATTTTTGCGGGAAGAGCCGTCGATATTGTCCATGCGAAAAAACACAAAACATTTCCCCGCGCGGGGCAAGAAAAAACCCGCCCGCCCCGAAGCCTTTTGTGTTGAAAAAACGGCGATTCGCGCTTGAATGGAAAATCCGATGAAAGAAAAAAATCCCGACGTATACAACCCGACACTGCGGCACTACCTCGCAGTGTTTCCGCTTTTCGTGCTCGTGAGGTTGCTCCAATTTACGGTAAGGCTCGAAACGTCGGACGACGGCGCGCGGAAAATGTCCGCGCCCGAAAAGCTCGTAGGGGTTGCGTGGCACAGCCGCATTTTCTTTCTGTCGATGTGCAAGTACTACTACCGCGACAAAATCCCCATGAACGGGCTAGTCAGCGCGAGCCGCGACGGCGCGTACCTTTGCGCGTTTTTCAGGCTGATGAAAATAGGCGCGGTGCGGGGCTCGCACAAGCGGCGCGGCGCGCACGCAGTGATGGAGCTTGTGGAGTCGGTAAAAAACGGCGCGGACGTTTTCATTACGCCCGACGGCCCGCGCGGTCCCGCTAACCGCGCAAAGGAGGGCTTTCTGCTTGTGGCAAAGGAAAGCGGTGCCCGCATTCTTGCGCTGAAAATCACGCCGACGCGCTGCTGGCGAATCGGGAAGGCGTGGGACAAATTCATAATCCCCAAACCGTTTTCGACGGCTTGGGTAGAGACGCTCGAATTCAAAAACCACGCCGAGCTTGAACGCGCCGCCGCAGAGCGCGGCACGACGCCCGCCAAGCTGGTTGAGGACTTTTTAAACTCCGACAATATCGACTGACTTCCTCCGCGCAAAATCGTGAAAACCCGAACAATGCGCAGAAGACGGAAGCAAACGCAAAAAAGTTCCGCCGCCTCTCGCAGGGAGGCGCGCCGTTTTGCGGCGGACGCGCAAGCCTAAGGCGCGGTGTTTTGCGGCGTTTTACGGAGCGGCGGGCGGGGAGAATCAGTCGCGCAAAAGCGCGGCGAGGTAGGGAATGAGCTGTTTTTTGCGGCTTACGATTTTCGGAAGCTCGAAGACGCCGCGCTCGGTGTCGCGCACATAGTTGATTTTCGCCACCATGTCGTCGCCGCCGCTTACCATCAGAAGCGAGTCCTGCGTCATGACGTTCGTTACGAACAGCGCGGAGAAATACAGCCCGTTTTCCTTGCGGTACGCGTCGAGGGCGCGGCGGATTTCCTCCTTCCTTGCGTTGAAGTTCGCAAAGTCAAGCTCCTCGATTTGCGAGACCGAAAACGCCACGCCGCCCTCGTCGTACTTTTTGCAGTCGCTGGCGATAACATCGTCGGGATTGAGCGAAAGTATGACGCTGTCCGCCCCGAAGATGTAGTCGGCAAGCTCGCCGCCGTCGGTTTTCAAGATGCCGCAGAGGTATTCAAGCTCGGCGAAATCCTCATCTGTCGCGGTCGGGCTTTTGAGGTTGAGGGTGTCGCAGACAATGCCGCTGCACAGAAGCCCCGCCGTGCGCTCCGACATTTTCACGCCGCTTTTACGGAACATTCCGCTGATGATTGTGCATGTCGAGCCGACGGGTTTGTTGAGGAAGAGAATCGGGCTGCGCGTCGGAGAGACGCCGAGCCTGTGGTGGTCTATAATCTCCACGATGTCCGACTCGTCCGCGCCCGTTACCGCCTGCGAAAGCTCGTTGTGGTCTACGAGCACGAGCTTCTGCTTGGATATTCCGAGCAGGTCGGGGTTCGAAAAAAGCCCTTCGAGCCGCCCGTCGTCGCCGCAGACGTAGATTGTCTTGCCGAAAAAGTCCTTTGCGCGCGCCGAGATTTTCGAGAGCAGGCAGTCGCTTTTGACGACCGCCGCGGGCTTGCGCATCATAGGAAGCGCGCGGGTCGCCATGCGGACAAGCAGGGCGGTGGTCGCGCTGTCGTACTGGCACGAGATTACGCTCACGCCGCGCGAACGCGCCATCTCGACGACAGCGGGGTCGATGTCGTAGCCGCCCGTGATGATGAGGGCGCGCACCCCCGTTTGAATCGCCTTAATTTGAATGTCGAATCTGTCGCCCACGACGATTAGGTTGCGCTCGGGGCTTGATTTTTCGGAATCGAGCACTCTGCCGAAAGTCGAGACTTCCATCGCGCCGATTCGCACGAACATCTCCTCTGTCTTGTCGGCGGAAAACGCGCAGCGGACGTCGGCGTTGAGAGTTTTAATGATGTCGTTAAGGGTCGCGCTGACGCGCCTGACATCGCGGGCGGAGTTGGGGTGCGGAATGAAAAATTCGCCCAAGTCGAACACCGAAACTTCGCCCTGCAAGACCGAATTTCCGTCTACGATGGGAATCGAGCGCAGGTCGTTTTTGTCTATCGCGCCCATTACCGAAAAACACGAAGAATCCATGCCCATTCGTATAAAATCGGTTTTCATGATATCCTTCGTGCGCAGGCGCACGTCGCCGACAAAGGGCGGAAGCTGCGCCCCGAAGCGTTTGAGCACTCTGTCTATGCGGGCGTTCGAGTTGCCGCAGCGCGCGGCGGCAAAATTCTTTTCCCCGACGGCCGATTTGAATTCGGCGTACGCGAGCGCCGAGCATATGGAGTCGACGTCCGGATTTTTGTGGCCTATGATGTAGGTTGTGTCCATTTTTACGGTTTTTCCGCGGGGGGCGCGCCCGCCGGCGCCGCGGTTTTTTTTGCGGAGATCGGAAGAGCGTCGTGTAGGGAAA
>OGFM01001943.1_pt1 | contig 11476 bp, 7 predicted proteins | sample 1570871 | NCBI WGS metagenome assembly OGFM01 (sample SAMEA2581957, study PRJEB24529) | metagenome | biome: Human gut stool | place: China | collected 2011
GACAGCTTAGTAAAGTGCGCCCATTTATGGTTGTCCTCTACTTTCTTTCACACTAATACCTCCAAATGAATAAAATATGAAGTTAATAAGTTGGTTTGAGAATTGAAGTTATAATTATAGTAATCAAATAACACTGTTTCGGTATTCCAGCGGGGTTAAGTGTTCAAATTGTTTAAATTTTTTGCAAAAATAGCTGGTGTTTTGAAAACCACATTTTTCTCCAATCTCTTTAATAGAAAGATTACTGTATAACAACATTGAACATGCAAGTTCGATACGTACCTGATTTATATATTCAGTTGGATGTATACCCAGTGTTTTTTTTAATATTCTACAAACATGTTGAGGTGATACAGCTAATACTTTGCATAAATCACTTATAGAAATTGGGTGTACACAATGCATCTTGATGTACTCCTGTAAAGTACGCATTTGTTGTTCATAAGGTGTGTTATTAAATTCTGTTGAATTATACAACATAGTCTGGTATATAAATTCTATAATAAATGGATAAACAGAACCGGCAGCCAGTACATTTCCTGTTTTAGGGTGTTTAATAAGTTCCATACGGATTTGGTTTAATATACGATCAAGTTCTGATTCGTCATGTAATGTAAAGACTCCTCCGTTTTCTAAATTATATTTATGGTAAAGAGGTGTCAGGCTGTTTCCACCGGGTACCATCCAGCGAATATCCCACACATCCCCATCTGGATAATAACAATGTGGTTTTTTTGCTGGAATAAAAAAAGCGGAACCTTCCGGCAATTCATATTTATGATTATTTATTTCTAACCATCCTGAACCGGTGCAATTATAGAAAAACTGGTCGTAGTCATAGCCATTTGGCCGTTCAATGCGTGGCTGCAATTCATGTAAACCAATACTCACAACGTAAAATGGTAAATCGGTAACTCCTTCGGTAGATGGATACATATAATACCAGAGCATTTTTAATCCTCCTGTAATATTGTCGCGACTATAAATATTTTAACATGTGTATGTTTTGTGTACAATATAAATTGCAATGTGATGTTCAAATTGTTTTATTGTATTCGTATTATGACAGATAAATTTGTTTAAATGGATTTATTTTGATAAATAAAAGGACGCTAAATTGAGAGCGTCCTTTCGTTGTGGTGCGCCTTGCGGCGCAAGTTTCTAATGGGTGAAAGTCTCTAATCCGCCTTTTTAATAAGGTACGTTAAAATGCGAAAACGGAAAGTTAATAGGAGAAAATGCGACATTTTTGTGGATTTTTATATTATAGCGTGATATACTAATAGAGTAAGGTTTATTGAAAAAAATTATTAAATAAAGGAAGAAAGGGTAAAGGGTATGAAAAAATCACTTGCGAATAAATTAAGTTTATTTTTCTCAGGCGTTGTTTTGGTGACATGTCTGATTTTAGTTGGAATTACAGTATTGATTTTTGGAAACATTCGGGAGAGAATGGAAAATGTTTTATATGAGAACACTTTAGAATCATATAAAACAGAAGTTAAATCAGAGGTTCAATCTGCAATAAGTTCTGTGGAATATTATTATAATCTTAGTGAAGATGGTAAGATTGACGAAGATACTGCGAAAAAAGATGCGTTGGAAACATTACGCAATCTAAGATATGGAGATGATTCTTCAGGATATTTCTGGGTTGACGATACCGATTATAATCTTGTTATGCATCCAATTCTGCCGGAGCAGGAGGGAACAAACAGATATGACCTTACAGATAAAAACGGAGTAAAAATAATTCAGTCTATCATGAAAACTGCCGATGAGGGTGGAGGATTTAATGAATTTTATTTTACTAAATCGGATGGAAAGACGGTAGCACCAAAGGTTGCTTACAGCCAGAAGTTTGATAAGTGGAACTGGGTTATTACGACAGGAATTTATTCAGACGATATACAGGGGATTGTTCAGAAATCCACAGGTTTGAATAGAATTATAAAGATATTCAGCGGTTCTACAAGTTTTCTGATAGTAGTTACTGTTGTACTTGTAGTTTTGATGCTCGTTGTATCATACATAATTGTAAGACAGCTTGTAGGAGTTATCGAGAGGGTGCGCGGTAAACTTGAGTCAGTTGCATCAGGTGATTTGTCAAGCACTCTGGATGGCAAAGTTGTTTCAAGGTCAGATGAATTGGGACAGATGGTGGCACATACCAATCTTGCCATCAAATCATTTAGAGACAGTATTTCCAAGGCAAAAGAGACAGCCGGAACAGTACAAAACAACAGTACAGATATAAAGGGAAAGACAGAAACAGCGTTGACGGCTACTTCTCAGGTCGCAAAAGCTATTGAGCATGTTGCAACAGACGTTACAACTCAGGTCGATTTACTTTCTGAAATTGCAAACAATGTTGAGGTTATGTCAGGTGACGGTAAAGAAATGAACTTGAGTGTAAACAATGTAAGTGAGTATGTGGAACAGCTCAATGTCTCAAGCAATGAGATGAAAGAAAAAGTTGAGCTTATGAGCAAGGGAAGTGCCGGAATGACAGAACAGATTTCCGGAATAGCAACAAAGATAAATGAGACAAATGAATCTATTAAACATATGGCTCAGATATTGAATGTTATTGAAGAAATAGCTGTTCAAACAAACCTTTTATCTCTCAATGCAAGCATAGAAGCAGCAAGAGCAGGAGAGGCTGGACATGGATTTGCCGTGGTTGCAGGAAATATAAAGACACTTGCCGAGAATACATCAGCAGAGCTTAACAACATTAAAGATATTATTGATTCATTGACTGCTGATTTTGAGGAATGCCACAGAGATATTGATAATGTTGTAGGAAGTAATAAAGAAAATACATCATATACAAAACAGGTCATTGAACAGTTTGATAAAGTATTCAGTGGAATATCATTTACAAACGAAAAGCTTGTTGACATAAATCGAATAACAAAGAACATGACAGAAACTGTCAACGATATATCTGACAAAGTGCGCAACATAGAAAAAGGAACTGAGAGTACGGCTGCATCTACAGAAGAGGTGACAGCATCATCACAGGAACTTGAAGCACTTATGACAGGAGTTGCACAGAGTTGTGATGAGATGGCACAGCAGGCAGAGGGACTTGTCGGAGATATGAGCAGATTTATTGTCTAAGATTTATTGCTTAAATTGAAAAGTTTATCTGTAAACAGCAGAATAAATATGAATAATTAAAACAAAAAATATGATAAAAATGTGACTGTATATTTTGAAAAAAGCTGATATGCAGTCATTTTTTACTTTATTTATATATTTTTATGGCATAGGACAATATATTTTGATATAATCAAAGCAAATTTATATTTTTTAGTTGTTTATGTATAAAAATAACTTACATAGAAATGAATTATTTGTTTAAAAGCAGATTGATAAGGGGAATGGAATTACATGAAAAAAATAAATAAAAAACAGTATATTACGACATTGGTAGTATGCTTTTTTGCGATTGCAATTTTGTCGTTTTGTACAATTCAGGCATTTTATAAAAAGGCTGTGGATGATACTCTTTCGGTGGGAGAAAGTGCATTAAAGCAACAGAAAGAGCAGATGGATGCATATTTGTCGAGAGGAATGGATGCAGTTGAACTTACGGCTATTACCGTAGAATATATGCTGCGTGAAAATTACAGTGGGGATGATATTTTAGACTTTCTGACACAGGAGTCAAAATATTACAAGAGGGATGTAGATAAAAGTTTTACGGGAATTTATGGACTTTTCAATGGAGAATATCTTGACGGAATAGGCTGGCAGCCTGAAAAAGATTATGTGCCGCAGGATAGAGAGTGGTATAAAGCGGCTGTTGCCGCAAACGGCGAGTCTACATTTGTACAGCCGTATCTTGATGCGCAGACAGGGACTATTATGGTTTCGATAAGCCAGCTTCTGGAGGACAAGGAGAGTGTTATATCTTTAGATATGGAACTTGGAACTCTTCAGGAAGAGACAGAAGCAATAAAACTTAATGGTCACGGTTATGGATTTGTGTGTGATAAGACCGGACTTGTCGTTACACATTCAAATAATAAAAGCATTGGCAAAGATTATTCAAAAGGTGAAATGGCACCTATTTATAATAAAGTAAAATCAGGCAAAGAGCAGACTTTTACATATAATATGAAGAGCGGAAAAGTTACGGTATTTTCTGCCCCGATTATGGGTGAGTGGTATGCTGTTATGATTGTAAATAATGACAAGCTGTATCAAAAAACAAGCAGACTTATTATTTATGATGTATCGCTGAGTATAGCGCTTTACATAATAATTGTTGTTTTTTGTACGATGTCAAGAAAAATTACAATGCGCACATTAAATGAACTTGATGAGACAAACAATCAGCTTATTGAGATAAATGACAGTGTAATGCAGGCACTTGCAAAAACAATTGATGCGAAAGATAAATATACAAAAGGTCATTCAGAGAGAGTGGCAAAGTACAGCAGGGAAATCTCGGCGCGAATGGGCAAGTCGAAGAGAGAACAGGATGAGATATACAGGGTAGCATTACTTCATGATATGGGAAAGATAAGGATACCTGATGCAATAATAAACAAGCCCGGGAAACTTACAGAGCAGGAGTTTTCAATGATAAAACTTCATCCGGTAACAGGCTATCATATTTTAAAAGGAATACGAAGATTTAAGGACTTGGGTATTGGTGCAAAATATCATCATGAACATTATGACGGAACAGGATATCCAAGCGGATTAAAAGGCGAAAATATACCTGAGATTGCACGAATAATAGCAGTGGCAGACAGCTACGATGCAATGGCATCAAACAGAAGTTACAGAAATGCTTTGCCGCAGGAGGTTGTCCGTGGAGAAATTGAAAAGGGAAAAGGAACACAATTTGACCCTGAAATTGCCGATATTATGCTTCAGATGATTGACGAAGATAAAAACTATGACATGAAGCAGACTGATGAATTGAAGCGGACAATACTTGTTGTAGATGACCAGAAAATGAACCTTATGCTGGTGAAGGGAATATGTAAAGATGAGCCTATGTATGAGATACTTACGGCACAAAGCGGAAAAGAGGCAATCGAAATAGTTAAAGAAAAAGAAATTGACCTTTTGCTGCTTGACATTGAAATGCCTGAGATGGACGGTTTTGATACATTATCACAGATACGCGGATTCTCAGATGTCAAAGCAGCCTTTATAACAGCAACACGAGATTATGATACAATAGAGAAAGCACGGGAAATGGGTGTAGAAGATTATATCACAAAGCCATTTCTGCCGGCAGTATTTTTGGAAACAATACATGGCATAATTGAGTGATAACAGGTGATAGTCATTGATAATTGTGGAATGATTTGATAATAGAAGAGCAACTTGATAATCGAGGATTAGTTTGATAATCAGGGGATGGATGTAATAAATAAGAGCGTGTGAAAAGAGAAAAGTATTATTCACACGCTCTTTGTGATTTTTATTTTAATTTCCCATTTTTATTAAAACTTAAATTATAAGGTTTACAGAAGCTGTTCATTTTTGATATAATGCGTTTTTTTGCGGCTCCTTTAGCCGGGGTAGGCTGATAATTGTTTATGTTGTTTGAAGATGAAACTTTGCAAGGAATAATTTTTACATCTTTAGTTTTCTTTAACTTTTTGTTCTTAAAAGTAAAAGTCTGCTGAAAAATCATAGTATCCTTATCGGCAGGATTGGTGTTTCCGCCAAAACAGAAATTGGCAAGGCTGTAGACAATGTAAGCACCCTTGTATTTTTCTATACCCTGTAAAGTGTGAGGGTGATGTCCAAGTACAAGATTTGCACCATGTTGAACCGCATAATGAGCAATGCTTTTCTGTACATCATTTATCGAACTTGTCTTTTCAATACCTGCGTGCATACTTACAATGATGAGATTGACTTTTTTCTTTTTGAGTTTTTGAATACCTTTTTTTATGTAATATTCACTTGATGAAACACCCTCAAGACCGTTGACAGCAATCATACCGATTTTTTTGCCCTTAGTTTTATAAACAGAAACTTTACCGTAAGAAGCATAAGGCATTTTATTCTTTTTAAAAACAGAAATAGTATCCTGATAGCTGCCCTCACCGTAATCACGGCAGTGGTTATTTGCAAAAGAAACAGCATCAACATTTCCTTTTTGCAAAATCTTTAAATATGAAGGATTTCCTTTGAAAGCAAAAGTTTTTTGAGCTCGGGTATTCCTTTTAGTCAAAGTACCCTCAAAATTGACAATAGTCAAATCATCATTTTTAAACATCTTTTTTACATTCTTAAAGAAGTAAGAAGCATTTTTTTTCTCGTTATATTTTGCATAGAAATTTACGCTGGACGGTGACTTGTAGTCAGAGCCGAGAGTACAATCACCGGCAGCACTGATAGTAATTTTTGTAATATTGCTTTTCTTTTTCTTAGCAGCAGTTGGCTTTTTAGTATTGGTTGGCTTTTTGGCAGAAGTCGGTTTTTTTGTAGTGACAGGTTCTTTTGTTGTAACAGGATTTTCAGTAGCCGTGATTTCCTTCGTACTTAGCGTTTTTGCTGTAGATGTTTCGGTTGTTATTGAAGCCGGTGTTAATGTGCTTGTGCATAATACAGCAGTAACGGCTGACATTGAAATTATTTTTTTAAGCGATAGTTTTTTGTCTTTTCTTTTCTTCTTCATTTTCATTTGATATTACCCTCCTTGGTTGTGCTTTTTAAATGGTTCTTTAGGTACGATGCAAGGGTCAAAATATCTTTTGACCCCAACATCTTAAATATAGTATAACATAGTTTTTGGATGTGTTGCTGAAAAGAGAGAAAGTGTGTAGAATGTAGTTAGGAATAAAGGTTGTGGGTAGCAAATTTTGTGGAAAATGGAGCAGTAGCCAAAGATATAATTTCAGAATTTGACAGGCTTTGGAATAGCGAAAGAGCATGTGATTATGCTGATTTTATAGAAGATTATCGTATAAGATATAAAATAAAAAAGGAACAGCAGAAACTTGCAAGAGAAAGTGAAGTTATAAGTATTGAAAAGTATAAGTTAGAACCAAACAGCATGCAGGTTAAATTCATTGAGAGTGTAATGGATTTGTATGAAAGTGGTGAAAACAGGGCACTTCTTATAAGTTCAACAGGAACGTGGAAAACATATGCGTCTGCATTTGCACTTAGAGAAATGTTGCAGAAACGGGCAAAGGAGACAGGTAGAAATGTTAGAGCACTTTTTTTGGTACATAGAGAGCAGATAGCTAAACAGGCACTTAGAAGTTATAAAAATGTATTTGGAGAAAGATATAGTTTTGGACTTTTGTCGGGAAACTCAAAGAATTATAAATCAGACATTTTATTTTCTACAATGCAGATGATGGCGCGTGAAGATATAATGAAGAAATTTAATGCAAATGATTTTGATATTATAATAATTGATGAGGTGCATCGTGCGGGAGCTGATAGTTATCAGAGGATAATGAATTATTTTACACCAAGGTTTTGGATGGGAATGACAGCATCTCCTGATAGGACAGATGGTTATGATATATATGGACTTTTTAATCACAATATAGCCTATGAAATTCGTTTGCAACAGGCAATGGAAGAAAAGTTACTGTGTCCGTTTCATTATTTCGGAATAACAGATTTGGAAGTTGATGGGCATGTAATTGATGATGATGATTTAAAAAATGTGCAAAATTTTGCAAAGTTGGTTTGTGATGACAGAGTGCAATATATTATGCAACAGATAGAATATTATGGATATTCGGGGGATAGAGTGAAGGGACTTATGTTTTGCAGCAGCAAGGAAGAAGCGAAAACTTTATCTGTAAAATTTAACATGAGAGGATTGAGAACCATTGTTCTTACAGGTGATAGTTCGCAGAATGAAAGAGAAGATGCTATATTACGTTTGGAGCAAAATGAGCAGGAGAATGCACTTGATTATATTCTTACGGTTGACATATTTAATGAAGGTGTTGATGTCCCGGCAGTAAATCAGGTAATTATGTTAAGACCCACAGAATCACCAATAGTATTTATACAGCAATTGGGACGTGGGCTTAGAAAATATGCAGGTAAAGAATATGTAGTGATACTTGATTTTATTGGAAATTATATGAATAATTTTATGATTCCGATTGCTTTGTCGGGGGATAGAACATATAACAAGGATACAATCCGCAAATATGTAAGGGAAGGTTCGAGAGTAATACCGGGTGAGTCAACAATTCATTTTGATGAGATAAGTAAAAAAAGAATATTTGAGTCGATTGACAGTTCCAAAACAACAAAGAGTTTTTTGAAAGAGAAATACTTTGCATTAAAATATAAACTTGGGAGAGTACCAAATATACTTGATTTTTATGAATACGGTGAAATTGATCCGATGTTATTTATTCAATATTCAAGATCTTATGATCAATTTGTAAAAACAGTAGATAAAGATTTTAACATTATGTTTGGAGATAGAGAAGAAGCAATACTTGAATTTATATCTTCTCTTGTAAACGGAAAGAGAGTACATGAGCTGTTGATGCTTAAATGTATTTTAAATAATGAAAAAATGAGTCCGGATGCTTATAGAGAACTTCTTGAAGAAAAGGGAGAAATATATCGTGAAGTGGATTATGTATCAGCATTAAATGTTTTAGGTAAAGTGTTTGTAAATGCACCGTCGGAAAAGAAAAGATATAGTAATATTGAATTTATAAGTATGGATGATGCAAAAAATGGAATGTTGAGACGTGCATCAGCTTTTTATTCATTATTTAGCAATAATGCATTTGTAAATGAGGTGGAAAGTCTCGTAAAATATGGCTTGAAAAGATATGAGGATTTATTTAAAAATCACGATGAGGATAATCTTGTTTTGTATGAAAAATATTCAAGAAAAGATGTATGCCGAATATTGAACTGGGAGCATGATGACAGCTCTACAGTTTATGGTTACAGAATTAAACATAATACATGTCCGATATTTGTAACATATGAGAAAAAAGATGATATAGCAAACAGCACAAAATATGAGGATCAGTTTATAAATAATCAGCTATTTAGTTGGATGACAAGAAGTAAAGTAAGCCTTGAAAGTCCAGAGAGCCAGAAGATTATAAATTATAGTAAAATAGGTTTGAAAATATATTTATTTATCAAGAAAAGTGACGGTGAAGGAACTGATTTTTATTATATGGGAAAAGTTTCGCCTATTGATTATATGCAGACTGAAATAGAGAATGACAATGGACAGAAACTTCCTATAATGAATTTTAAAATGAAACTGGAACATTCTGTTCGTGAAGATATTTATGAGTATTTTGTTGGCTGAGAAGCTTAGCACAAAACAGGAAGGATTTAATAAAAAAGTATGAAAACAGATAAAAAAATAGTAACTGTAGTTGCGGCAGTTATATGTGATGATATGAAATCACCGAAAAAAATATTTGCAACACAGAGAGGATACGGAGAATTTAAAGGGGGTTGGGAATTCCCGGGAGGAAAAATAGAACAGGGAGAAACCTCACAGGAAGCATTAGAAAGAGAAATTATTGAGGAACTTGCAACAAAAATAAAGGTAGGAGAACTTATAGATACAGTAGAATATAATTATCCTGAATTTCATTTATCAATGAAATGTTTTTTGTGTGAGGTAGTATCTGGAAATCTTGAGTTAAAAGAACATGAGGCAGCGAAATGGCTTCAAAAAGAACAACTCTATGAAGTGGATTGGCTGCCGGCAGATGTGAGTTTGATTGAGAAAGTTGGTAAGATACTTCAAGACTGAGAATGAAAAATAAAATTAGCTCTTGTCATTGCAAAGAGCCTAATTTATAATAGAAAACAGAGGTTTTACGAAAATTTATGAAAGGAAAAGCTATTTATAAATAAAAATATTTGTAAATGGCAGGATGAATATCAATGGATAAGGAAAAAGTAATAGTCATTGATTTTGGCGGACAGTACAATCAGCTTGTTGCAAGACGTGTCCGTGAATGCAATGTATATTGTGAAATATATTCTTATCGTACAGGAATCGAAGAAATCAAGGCGATGAATCCAAAGGGAATTATTCTTACAGGTGGACCAAACAGCTGTTATGAAGAAGATTCGCCAACGTACTCAAAGGAGTTGTTTGAACTTGGAATTCCGGTACTTGGACTTTGCTATGGAGCACAGCTTATGATGCATGTACTTGGCGGCAAAGTGATTACTCCGGAAGTTGGAGAATACGGAAAGACAGAGATTGAATTTACAGAAAATTCGGTTCTTCAAAAAAGTCTTCCGAAGAAATCAATATGTTGGATGAGTCATTTTGACAGAATTGCTGAAGCAGCACCGGGATTTGAAGTTACAGCTTCAACCGCTGACTGCCCAATAGCAGCAACACAGAATGTAAGCAAGAATCTTTATGCGATACAGTTTCATCCCGAAGTGCTTCATACAGAAAACGGAACAAAAATGATTTATAATTTTGTACGTGAAGTTTGTGGATGTGCAGGCACATGGAGAATGGATTCGTTTGTAAAAGAATCTATAGAAGAGATACGCAATAAAGTCGGAAACGGTAAAGTTTTACTTGCATTGTCCGGTGGAGTAGATTCGTCAGTGGCAGCAGGACTTTTGTCAAGAGCCATTGGAAAACAGCTTACATGCGTATTTGTAGACCACGGTTTACTCAGAAAAGACGAAGGCGACGAAGTAGAAAATGTATTCGGACCAAATGGTCAGTTTGACTTAAACTTTATACGAGTAAATGCACAGCAGCGTTATTATGACAAGCTTGCAGGAGTTACAGAGCCTGAGCAGAAAAGAAAAATTATCGGTGAAGAATTTATCCGTGTCTTTGAGGAAGAAGCAAAGAAAATCGGAGCCGTTGACTTCCTGGCACAGGGAACAATTTATCCTGACGTTGTAGAAAGCGGACTTGGCGGAGAATCTGCCGTAATCAAATCACATCATAATGTAGGAGGACTTCCTGATTTCGTAGATTTCAAAGAAATCATTGAGCCACTTAGAAATTTGTTTAAGGACGAGGTTCGCAAAGCTGGTCTTGAACTCGGAATACCTGAAAATCTTGTATTCCGTCAGCCGTTCCCAGGTCCGGGACTCGGAATTAGAATTATCGGTGAAGTAACAGCCGACAAGGTTAAAATTGTTCAGGAAGCAGACGCCATCTACCGTGAAGAAATCGCAAACGCAGGACTTGACCGCAGCATCGGTCAGTACTTTGCCGCACTCACAAATATGCGTTCAGTAGGCGTAATGGGCGACGAGAGAACTTATGATTATGCCGTTGCATTAAGAGCAGTTAATACTGTAGATTTCATGACAGCAGATAGTGCTGAGATACCATATGATGTATTGCAAAAGGTAATGAGTAGAATTATAAATGAGGTGAAGGGAGTCAATCGAGTATTTTATGATTTGACGAGTAAGCCACCTGGAACGATTGAGTTTGAATAGTTGGAGCAGAGCTTCAAAGCCTTTATTTTCAAGGGTT
>OGFM01001947.1_pt1 | contig 11457 bp, 10 predicted proteins | sample 1570871 | NCBI WGS metagenome assembly OGFM01 (sample SAMEA2581957, study PRJEB24529) | metagenome | biome: Human gut stool | place: China | collected 2011
TTGGTAACAAAAAATGCCGTATTTATGCGGTCTGTGGCGTTTCGCAAACGCCTATGATTTTTTATAATAAGGAGGGATTTCCATGTCCAAACAGAAAATACTGATTGTGGACGATGACAATAATATTGCAGAACTTATTTCCCTGTATCTGACCAAGGAATGCTATGATACCAAAATCGTCAATGACGGGGAAGAAGCCCTGCACGCATTTGAACACTATAACCCTAACCTGATCCTGCTTGATCTGATGCTTCCGGGCATTGACGGCTATCAGGTCTGTCGGGAAATCCGTACCAAAAGCAACGTTCCGATCATCATGCTTTCCGCCAAAGGCGAAATCTTTGATAAAGTACTCGGACTAGAGCTCGGTGCGGATGATTACATATTAAAACCATTTGATTCCAAGGAACTGGTAGCACGCGTCAAAGCAGTTCTCCGCCGTTTCCAGCCTGCCAAAACCGAGTCCGTTGTAGAATTAAAATGTGTGGAATATCCGGATCTGACCGTCAATCTGTCCAATTATTCGGTCATGTACAATGGGCATCCGATTGACATGCCGCCAAAAGAACTAGAACTGTTATATTTCCTTGCAGCTTCTCCCAACCAGGTGTTTACCCGCGAACAGCTGCTGGATCACATCTGGGGATATGAATACATCGGGGATACCCGCACAGTAGATGTCCACGTCAAACGTCTCCGGGAAAAGATCAAAGACCATGAAACCTGGTCGATCGCAACTGTCTGGGGAATCGGTTACAAATTTGAGGTAAAAGGATGAAAAAAACACTGATCCCCAAACTCATTTTCGGCTATGTCCTGTTTGTGGCTCTCGGCTTTATCATCCTGTGTACGTTCACACAGCATGCGATCACGCATTATGCCGAAAACCGGGAGGCACAGCAGCTATACCGGGAATCTGTACAGATTGCATCAGGTTATGCTGACAATTATAATAAATACAGTTTTTCGTTGCAAGATTTTCAAAAACAGATGCAAAGTCTTGGCGAATATCTTTCTGCCCAAATCTGGATCATGGACAATCAGGGAAATATTCTTTTTGATTCTACCGATGAATCCGTCGGCAAAGATGCAGCAAATGCCAATTATAAAACGCTCAAAGGTTTCAACACTTCCGACTTTGGCAACCGTTATTATATGACCGGTAACTTTTACGGATCGTTTTCTGAAAAAAACCTTACGGTATTTTCTCCGATCACCAGCAATTACCGGATTCACAGTTATGTCATGATCCATAAGACCGTGTCCTCCATCACACAGAATGCAAACGGTTTTATGAACATTGTTTTTTATACCATTGAATTTGTTTTTCTGACAGCACTGTTCCTCCTTTTGCTGTTTGCACATGGATTTTACCGTCCACTGCATCGGCTGACAATCGTCTCCGAGAGTTATGCCAAAGGAAATTTTGAACCGCGCACACAGATCCACCGGAACGATGAACTGGGATATCTTGCCAACACCATAGATTATATGGCGAATGAACTGGACACACTCGAAGAAGACCAGAGAAAGTTTATCTCGAATGTTTCCCACGATTTCCGTTCTCCGCTGACATCAATCAAAGGATATATCGAAGCCATGTTAGACGGAACCATTCCACCGGAGCTACAGAATAAATATCTGAACATCATCCTGTTTGAAACCGAACGTCTGACCAAACTGACACAGGGAATTCTGGATCTGAACCGTTTTGGACAGCACCGGGGTATGATGCTTGACCTTACAGATTTCGATATCAACCGCATGATAAAGACGACCATCCTCACCTTTGAAGGAACCTGTTCTGCCAAAGGGCTTTCCTTTGATCTTGTCTTAACAGGACAAAAGTTATATGTTCACGGTGATATGAGCAAAATCCAGCAGGTTCTCTATAACCTGATTGACAATGCCACAAAGTTTTCCCACAATGATGCATCAATCAAGATTGAAACAAGCATCAAAAATGAAAAAGTTCTTATTTCCGTGAAAGATTCCGGAATCGGAATTCCTGCAGAAAGTATCAAAAAAATCTGGGACCGCTTTTATAAAACGGACCTTTCCCGGGGAAAAGATAAACGGGGAACCGGCCTGGGACTTGCTATTGTAAAAGAAATTATTCAGGCACACAATGAGCATATCAATGTCATCAGCACCGAAGGAGTGGGAACAGAGTTCATCTTTACCCTGCCACTCGCAAAAAAAGAAGTACAGTCATAACTGACCGTACTTCTTTTTTCAGTCAATGGTAAGTTCCTGATCCTTCCGGTCATACACACTGCGATACATCTTTGTATCTATGCTTTCCTTATCCAGAGACCATTTATTTTCTTCTTCCATGGCATCTTCCCGCAGCAGATCCGTTTCAAACCGATACCCTTCGGTTGTCACAACCCGCAGATAGATACGCAGCTGCTGCCGCGAAGCTGTTTGTGCTTCGGTCTGCTCTACATCTTCTTTCTGCTGTTGCGGCATCTCATATTCCATCTTACAGGTAACCGTACCAGAACTGGAATCAATCGTGGTATCATCCTGCGAATCCTCCTCAACTGCCTGTTCCGTTGTCACCAGATCCGCATCCTTTGATGACTCCTGTTGTTTTTCCTGCAGAATCTCCGGCAGCAGATCCTGCATACATATTTCTTTTCCGTCTAAAGATGCTGCCAGCTCAAAGCTCTTAAAGTGATACATCGCAACATTATCCAGCGTGTACGTGCATTTTCCTTTCAGGGAAATCTTTCCGTCTTTTAGCGCCGGAGTCCCATTGAGAGTCGCAGACAACACCTGATCAAACTTACCACTGACACCGTCAAAGTCTTCCACCACTTCCGTTGTCTTCTTTTTTCCGTTTGCAAGAAGAAACGTGACATTTCCGTTGAATGTTTTGTTAAGCGGAAGTGTGATATTTCCTTTGAACATGTAACCATCTGCTTTCAGCGGACATTCCGTTGTTCCGAAATAGATGCTCATCGTCGTATTATCGGTATACTCTTTCGGAATCACAGAAACTTCCACCTTATACTCGTGACGGGCAAAATCCATATCCTTTACTTCTATGGAATAATCCTCGACCATACTGGCCTCTTCTTCGAGTGTTTTTTCAATGCTTGACTGCATTCCTCCTACATCCGAAAGAATGATGTTGGTCGTATCCTGCAGATAGGCAAGCTGGTTGGTCAGCTCACTGACTTTGCCATACATCAGAATTCCGAACACCAAAAGCAAGATAAGGATCAGTACAATGAGTATTTTTTTCCAGTTTGCCTTCCATTTTTTCATAGAAATTATTCTTCGCTATCCTCACTCTTTACGATCGCAATACCAAGTTCTTCTAACTGTTTCTCATCCACAGAACCCGGTGCCTCAGACATCAGATCGGAAGCATCCTTTACCTTCGGGAATGCAATCACGTCACGGATGGAATCTGCATGTACCATGTGCATAATCATACGGTCTACACCGTAAGCCAGTCCTGCGTGTGGCGGCACACCATAGGAGAATGCATCCAGAAGGAATCCAAACTGCTCATGTGCGCGCTCCTTGGTAAATCCAAGCACCTCAAACATCTTTTCCTGAATGTCATCCTGATGAATACGGACAGAACCACCGCCAAGTTCGGTACCGTTTAATACGATATCATATGCCTTTGCGCGGACAGCACCCGGATCGCTGTCGATCTTATCCCAGTCCTCTTCCATCGGCATGGTAAATGGATGATGCATTGCCATAAAACGGTTCTCTTCATCGGACCACTCCAGAAGTGGGAATTCTGTTACCCACAGGAAATTGTACTTGTTCTCATCGATCAGTCCAAGTTCTTCTCCAAGCTGTAAACGAAGTGCGCCCAGTACGTTCCATACGATCTTATTTTTATCTGCTGCAAACAAAAGCAGATCGCCCGGCTTGCCGTTCATCTTTGCAACAAGTGCGTTTAACTCGTCTTCTGTCATAAACTTTGCGAAAGAAGACTTGTAAGTGCCATCTTCGTTAATGCACAGATAAGCAAGTCCCTTGGCACCGCAGCCCTTTGCATGCTCCACCAGCTTGTCAATCTTCTTACGCGGCATATGTCCCTGTCCCTCGACATTGATACCACGGACAGAACCACCGTTTTCCAGTGCACCGGTAAATACACCGAATCCACAGCCCTTTACGGTCTCGGATACATCGACCAGTTCCATACCGAAACGGGTATCCGGCTTGTCGGAACCGAAACGATCCATGGCTTCCTGCCACGGCATACGCTGCAGCGGAATCTGCACATCCACACCGATGGCTTCCTTAAATACGAATTTTAACAGACGCTCATTGACATCAATGACATCGTCGATATCAACAAAGGAAAGCTCCATATCCGCCTGTGTAAACTCCGGCTGACGGTCTGCACGCAGATCCTCGTCACGGAAGCAGCGGGCGATCTGGAAATACCGGTCATAGCCGGATGCCATCAGAAGCTGCTTGAACAGCTGCGGAGACTGTGGCAGTGCATAGAAATTTCCCGGATGCACACGGCTTGGCACAAGATAATCTCTGGCACCTTCCGGTGTAGACTTGCACAGGATCGGAGTCTCGATCTCTAAAAATCCCTCGTTTGCCATAAACTGACGCATCAGTCCGAGCACACGGCTTTTCAGCATTAAGTTCTTTTGAATGTCCGGTCTGCGCAGATCCAGATAACGATATTTCAGACGAATATCTTCCTTGGTCTGGCTGTTCTCCTCAATTGCAAACGGAGGTGTCTGTGACTCGGATAAAATGCGAAGGCTGGTTGCGATCACTTCGATATCTCCGGTTTTTAAGTTTTCATTGACTGCTGCAGAACGCTTCTGTACCGTTCCTTCAACAGCCACTACATATTCACTTCTTAAAGTTCCTGCCTTTGCAAATCCCTCTGCTCCGACACTCTCCTCATCAAACACGATCTGTAACAGACCACTTCTGTCACGCAGGTCGATAAAAATCAGACTTCCTAAATTTCTTCTCTTCTGTACCCAGCCCATAACGGTTACTTTTTCACCGATGTTGGCACTGCTTACCTCGGTACATCTGTGGCTTCTGTGTAAGCCTTTCATTGATTCTGCCATGATTGTCTCCTTTATACTCTCCTTATTCTATTTGTTAAAAAACTCCTCAAATTCTTCGTATCCTTCTTTGGAAAGCTGCTCTTTCTGGAATTTCTTGTTCTTGTTCATGCGGACAACCAATACCTGCTGTCCGTTCTCGCGGGCTTCTTTTGCCTGTTTCATCACATCCACAAGTTTCTCTGCCGGATACTTCTTTTCTACTAAGTAAGCAACTCTCTTCGGACGCTCCGGAATTTTGAACCCGCTCTCCATCAGAAGCAGGATAATACGCTCAAATCCGATGGAAAAACCACATGCCGGCACATCGTTGCCTGTAAATTTTCCAATCATCTTGTCGTATCTTCCACCGCCGCCGCAGGCTGCACCAAGCTCCGGCATTGCGATCTCAAAAATGGTTCCGGTATAATAGCTCATGCCGCGCACGAGTGTCGGATCAAAGACCAGTGTAAACTCTGCATTCTTTGTCGCATTGACTGCCGTTGCGATCTCTGTCAGACTGTCTGCCACTTCCTGATCCATGAAATCTCCCAGCTTGTCCTTTAAGAATGCCACACCTTCCGCAACATCCTTGCGGTCTTTTAATAACTCAAACAGCTCTAAGTATTTGTCAATCGACTCTTTTGCATAGCCCTCTTCCTCGAGTTCTGCTGCCACACCTTCGAGACCGATCTTGTCCATCTTATCGAGGGTGATGAAAATGCTGTCGTAATCCTTCTCTTCAAATCCGCTGTATGCTGCCATTGCCTTTAAAATCCGGCGCTCATTGATGCGGATCTCAAAATTCTTAAATCCAAGTCTGCCGATGGTAGTGGTTGTCGCGGTGATCAGCTCAATCTCTGCAAGATTACTCGGCTCTCCTAAAATATCAATATCGCACTGGGTAAACTGACGGTAACGTCCACGCTGCGGACGGTCGGCTCTCCACACGCTTCCGATCTGCAGTGCCTTAAACGGTGTCGGCAGATCATTGGCATGGTTTGCATAGAAACGGGAAAGCGGAACGGTCAGATCGTAACGCATACCGAAATCGACCACATCCGCCTCTTCCTTTGCGGTCTCCAGATTTAACTTCTCCCCACGCTTTAATACTTTAAAGATCAGTTTCTCGTTCTCGCCGCCCTGCTTGTTGGAAAGGTTTGCAATATTTTCCATGCATGGGGTTTCAATCGGCGTAAATCCAAAGCTGCGGTAGGTATCTTTAATCACGCTTGTCACGTAATCGCGGATTTCCATCTCTGCAGGTAATATATCTTTCATGCCGTTGACCGGCTTTTTGCTCAGTGCCATTTGATTTCCTCCATTTTTTTCTCTTTTTATCCAGCATTTATTATACGTTTCGGGGCCTGATACGTCAAGGATTGTTGCAAAATGCTTTTTCAATCAGACAACTGTGTTCTTTCGTTTCCTGATTGTAGTTAATCCCTACTAACAGAATATTTCCGTGATAGTTTTTCAGCACATTCATATAATTCTTTTCCCAGATGGATCAGCAGTGTCAGCACATCGTCCTTACTCTTCATGGAGGTCATGTCATTTTGGAAAGATCCTGTATCCACTTCGCAGACCGCTCCTCCGAGCATATCGATAACTGCATCTTTCAGACCGTCAAAATTCATATCAATATAATCCCGCAATGCCTCATACTGATTCAGGTTCTTTGCAAATGGCTGCTGTCGATTTCTGCATCTGCTTTTCTCCTTTATTTGCATTTAATTATAATGCAAACGGGGGAAGTAAGCAATGTTTACTTCCCTCGACTTGGATTGGTCACTTAGATCGTCCAAGAAAATGTCCGCACCCTCCCGTCACGAAATTGATCTGTTTCATCAGTTACTTTCTGATTATATTTTAAGGCAGATGTGAATGTTTCCATTTCACATCTGCCTTAATGCCGTTAATACCCATTTATTTTAATTCATCTTCCAGCAATACTGCTGCGTCCTTTACACAGTCAATGCATTCTCTCCTGACAACCCCATCTGCAATACCTTTGAGTTCTTTACAGATAACGGTACCATTTTGTTCTTTGAATCTGCTGATGATTCTTCTTGCGCTCTGCATTGTTTTCTGCGGATTTTTATTGATCAGCCCCAATATATTTACTGCTCCGATGATTGCTCCGCATGTTGCTTCCATACTGCCACCCATGCCTACCGCAAATCCCTGTGTAAGATTTTTGACTGTTTCTTCATCCAACCCTGCCTGTTCGCAATACGTACATGCCACAGCCTGCGCACAGTTATAACCACACATTTTTCTTTGAACTGCCTCTTTTACTTTTGATTCCATCTTTTTCTTTCCTTTTCTTTTTGTAATTAGGAAGGGGATTTCATCCAGCTATTTTTCTGAGAACAACTGCTGCTTGCGCGCAATCATCTCATCAATCCTCTTCATATACAGCCCGACATCTTTGACATTCTCACACCGCTCGATCCGGTGTGTGCCATCCGCATTCGGCTGCGGCCATACCCGTTTGGTAGATGCCCCTGCGCCACAGGCAACGATTGTCTGGCGTTCCTCCATGATTAACACGTTATACACCCCTGCCTTGCCCGGCTTGGCATATCCCACGTTTTCCATATTTCCCGCCATTCCTTTCTGACGGTACAGATAATACGGAGAGAGTCCCATCTGATGACAGTATTCGGCACACAGATCCATGTGCTCCTGCGTATTGACCATCATCATGCTCTCATAGCGATCCTTGAAAATGTTTAACCGCGCCGCACGCTTGATGGCAAGTGAATGGATCGTGATATTATCCGGATCGAGTTCTTTTAAAATCTCCATCGTATTTCGCACATCCGAAAGATCCTCTTCCGGAAGCCCCATGATCAGATCCATGTTGATATTGTCAAATCCCAGCTTTCTTGCCATATGAAAACTTTCTATCGTCTGTTCGACCGTATGATGACGTCCGATCAGATCGAGCGTTTTCTGCTTCATTGTCTGCGGATTGATGGATATACGGCTGATGCCATTCTTTCGCAGCACCAGAAGTTTTTCTTCCGTGATGGAATCCGGCCGTCCTGCTTCCACCGTAAATTCCAGACAATCTCCCAGATCAAAACTGCATCTGATCTTGCGGATCAGACGATCCAGCTGGTATGGCTCAAGTGTGGTCGGTGTCCCTCCCCCGATATAGATTGAGTTCAGTTTGCGATGATAATTCTTTGCGGCAACATAATCCAGTTCCTTTTCCAGTGCGTCCAGATATGCGTCAACCTGTGTTTTCCAGGCAGTCAGCGGATAGGAAGTAAACGAACAGTACAGACAGGTGCTCGGGCAAAACGGTATGCCGATATACAGACTGTATCCATTCTTATAATCCAGCTGGGAAAGCAATGCCCGCTCACGCTCTGCAATGGCAATCGACAGATTGATTTTCTCATCGGATGCCAGATAGGTCTGTTTCATATAGGAAGCAATCTCTTCTTTTGTTTTTCCCTCATCCAGCATCTGCATCGGAATCTTCGTCGGACGGATACCGGTCAGTGTACCCCATGGCAACGGCTGTCCCGTCTCTTTCTCCAGCAGGCGGTACAGATGTTCCTTCAATGCATTCTTTGTCTCTGTACGATTGGAAAAATCCACCGCAAAGGTGCGCCGCGCCGGACCATCCGGCGCGTCATCCCAGGCGATGGAAATTCTGTCATCCGCATAATCAATCGAAAAATGGGAACTCCCCGCTTCTTCCTGCTCCGCAGAATGATTGGTACACGCCACATTTTTTTCGTCCGCATGCGCTTCCTTCGTATAGTAAAGCTCCACATCTTCCTTCGGGAAAAACGCTTTAATCAGCGAATGAATATCATATTCAAATTCTGTTCTGTTTAATGTTACAGTAATCATAAGTATGGATTGTACATCCTCTCGTTTTCAATGGTCGTTACATCGTTGTGTCCCGGATAAACGGTCGTGCGGTCCGGCAGTGTCATCAGCTTTTCCTTGATGGAACGAATGATATCAGACATGCTTCCGCCCGGAAAATCGGTACGTCCTACCGATGTGCAAAACAGTGTATCTCCGGAAAATACCACATTTTCGTATGGGAAATAGTAACAGCATCCCCCCGGTGTATGTCCCGGTGTGTGCAGTACCCGGATATGAAATCCTGCCAGATCCAGTTCCTGCTCATCCTTTAAATATATGTCCGCACGGAACACGTGGTGTTCCCCTGTCATGTGGCATAAATTCATCTCTTCATTTTCCAGCGTTTCTTTTTCCGTCTCATAGGCATAGACCGGAATCGAAAATTCTTTTGCCAGATCTGCTGCTCCGGTTGCATGATCAAAATGTCCATGTGTCAGCAGAATTGCCACCGGTGTACATCCTTCCTGACGCACACGCTCCGCCAGCTGCTTGGGACTGTAGCCCGGATCAATAATGATCAGTTCTTTTGTCTCATCATTGATTGCAAAATAGCAGTTGGTCTGTACCGGCCCTACCACATAGTGATTGATTTTTAATTTTGCCATTCTCTTCCTCCTGTCGGCGCAACCTTAGCCGGTCGTCCGCTCCACATCCATCACGCTCTCAATCTGTCGGATCTTTTCCACAATTTTTGTGATCTGTCCCCTGCCTTTTGTCTGGAAGGCCACATCAATTGTTGCGATCCCCTGCTTGCTGGTCTTCGAGTGAATCCCGGAAATATTGATCTCCGCCTCTGTAAATACTTTGGTAATATCCACAAGAAGTCCGGAACGGTCGTGACAGAAAATCTTGATTTCCGCATGATACTCGCCAAACTGTTCTTTGTCTGCACCCTCCTGCCACTCAGCTTCAATCAGGCGCACACGCTCCATATCGGACAAATGCAGAATATTGACACAGTCGGTACGGTGGATCGACACACCACGTCCGCGGGTGACAAATCCCACAATCTCATCTCCCGGAACCGGGCTGCAGCACTTACTGAAATGCACAGCCACATCATAAAGTCCCTTGACCACAATTCCGCTCTTGGAATGCTTTGACATATCCTCCTGCTTATTCTCCCCAACAGCCTCAAGCACTTCCTGATCTGTCAGCGTAATCGGATGATCCTTGCGGTATTCATCGTACATACGGTTTACAATCTGGCTTTCTTTCAATCCTCCGTGTCCTACGGTTGCCAGACAGGAATTCCAGTCATGGAACCCGTATTTGCGGATAATCTTTCCCTGATATTCCGGCTTATTGATTTCTCCGAAATTGATTCCCTTTGCCTTGGCATAATTGTTAATCAGTTCCTTGCCGTGCAGAATATTTTCTTCTTTTAATTCGCTGCGGAACCACTGATTGATCTTGTTCTTGGCCTGTGTGCTCTTGACAATGGAAAGCCAGTCACGGCTCGGTCCCTTGGAGTTCTGGGAAGTGATGACCTCAATCCGGTCTCCGTTCTGGATCACATAGTCAATCGGCACCAGCTTGCCATTGACTTTGGCACCTACCATCTTATTTCCCACAGCAGAGTGAATGCTGTACGCAAAATCAATCGGTGTGGAACCGTTTGGCAGGTTCTTTACATCTCCGGACGGGGTAAAACAGAATACCGTATCGGAAAACAGATCCAGATCACTCTTTAAAAGTGTCATAAACTCTTTATTATCCGACATGTCACGCTGCCACTCAAGGATCTGACGCAGCCAGCTTAATTTTTCTTCTTCGGTTACGGTCGTGGAAGTGGTTACCCCATTGTTCACTTCCTTGTATTTCCAGTGCGCCGCAATACCGTATTCTGCGGTACGGTGCATCTCAAACGTACGGATCTGGATCTCAAACGGCTGTCCGCTCGGTCCGATCAGTGTCGTATGCAAAGACTGATACATATTCGGTTTTGGCATGGCAATATAGTCTTTGAAACGGCCCGGAATCGGTTTATATTTTTCGTGCATGATACCCAGAGCCGCATAGCAGTCTTTTACGGTATCCACAATGATACGGATGGCAAACAGATCATAAATCTGATCAATGGTCTTGTTCTGGTTCACCATCTTTTTATAAATGGAGAAGAAATGCTTGGCACGTCCGGAAATCTCCGCTTTGATGCCAGCCTCTTCAATTTCCCTGCGCACATCGGCAACCAGTCCCTGTACATAGGCATCCCGCACATTTTTGCGCAGTGCAACCTTTTCCACCAGATCATAGTAAGCCTCCGGCTCCAGATATTTAAGTGAAAGATCTTCCAGTTCAATCTTGATCTTGCTGATACCAAGACGCTGCGCGATCGGGCAGTAAATCTCCTGTGTCTCACGGGCGATCCGCTGCTGTGCCTCCTTGGACTGGTATTTTAAGGTACGCATATTGTGCAGACGATCCGCCAGTTTGATCATAATGACACGGATATCTTTCGCCATCGCAAGAAACATCTTACGCAGATTCTCCGCCTGCATCT
>OGFM01001951.1_pt1 | contig 11445 bp, 11 predicted proteins | sample 1570871 | NCBI WGS metagenome assembly OGFM01 (sample SAMEA2581957, study PRJEB24529) | metagenome | biome: Human gut stool | place: China | collected 2011
CCAGGGACTCGAACCCTGAACCAATTGATTAAGAGTCAACTGCTCTACCGATTGAGCTAGCCAGGCAAAATCAATATTCAACGCATACTGTACATTCGCGTTCGCTATGCAAGAAAAAAATTAAAAATTTTTAAACAAACTCCGTTTCCCTCAAAATCGCGCACCGAAACGGCTCGCCGAGTTTGCCGCAAAAATCCGCGCCTCCTCCCCGCGCCCGCCGTTATTAGTTGTTGACGCCGACGCCGCGCTTAAAATACAATGTCCTCATGAAAAATACATATCTGAAACCGCTCTTTGCGGCGTTTGCCGCCGCCCTCGCATGCCTTTCCGCCGACGCCGAAACCGTCGCGCTTTGGGGCGACGGGCAAATGCAGGGACGCTCCGCGCAGGCGGACACCCTCAACAAGCGCAACATGTTCAACGGCATAAAAACCCCCGCGCTCGAACTCTTTTTGGCGAAGTCCGACAAGCCGAACGGGCTGGTCGTGATTGCTCCTGGGGGCGGATACCAAATTCTCGCATACCCGCACGAGGGCGTTCAGATTGCCGAATGGCTCAACAAATGCGGAATTTCCGCGGCGGTTCTCAAATACAGAGTGCCCGACTTCCCCGCTGAGGCTCTCGCCGACATTCAGCGGGCGATAAGGCTCGTCCGCGCGAACGCGAAAGCGTGGAATGTCGACCCCGACAAAATCGGCGTAATGGGCTTTTCTGCGGGCGCAAACCTCTGCGCGCGCGTGTCCACAAACTACGGGAAAGACGCCTACGCGCCCGTGGACGACGCCGACAAGCTCTCCGCGCGCCCCGATGCCACATGCCTGATTTACCCTGCATACTGCGACAGGCAGGGCTTCGACAGACGATGGAACAACGCAAAGTTCGACTTCGACGCCGACATTCAAACCCTCTACTCGCCCGCCGAAAACCTCGGCGTAGACAAAAACACGCCGCCCGTTTTCATAGCGCAGTCGCTCGACGACAAAAACTACATCAATTCGGGGATAGCGTATTTTCTCGCGGCAAAACGCGCGGGAATAAAGGCGAACCTGCACGTTTTCGAAGCGGGCGGGCACGGCTACGGGCTTGCGGCGAAAAGCGGAGGACTCCACGCCGACTGGCCCATGCTCGCCGAAAAATGGTTCGCCGCGAGGGGATTTTCAAACAAATAAGCCTGCATGCTGAATATGAAAAAATATCTTAATACAATAATTTCCGCGGCACTTGCTTTCGCCGCGGCAAACGCATACGCCGCCCCGCAAAAGACGGTCGAAATCTGGGACGGCGTAAAAATGGCGGGCGAGGCAAAGCCCTACAAGGGCAAAAAGACAAACGACAACAACGTCTGGTACTCTGTTCAAGCCCCCGTGCTCGACCTCTACCTGCTTGAATCCGACAAGCCCAGAGGCTTTGTAATCGTATGCCCGGGGGGCGCGTACTATGCTTTGTGCATAGGGCACGAGGGCGAAAAAATCGCGAAGTTCCTCAACAAAAAAGGCTATTCGGCGGCGGTTTTGAAATACCGCATTCCGAACAATTTCGACGGCGCTCTAATGGACGCCCAACGCGCGGTAAGAATCGCGAGGGCGAACGCAAAGGCGTGGAACATCAAGCCCGACAAAATCGCGATAATGGGTTTTTCGGCGGGCGCAAGCCTCGCCGCGCGCGCGTCCACAAACTACGGCAAAAAGCTCTACGCGCCCGTGGACGACGCCGACAGGCTCTCCGCGCGTCCCGACGCAACCTGCCTGATTTACCCCGCCTACTGCTCGCAGCCCGAAAAAGACCGCCGCTTCAAAAAAGGCGGCGCGAAAGACGGCGACTCCTACGACGCGCGCTACAAAATTGCCGACTGGAACGTTGTCGACAAAAACACGCCGCCCGCATTCATCACCCAAACGCAGTTCGACCCCTACGTAGACGCGTCCATCGCCTACTACCTCGCGCTCAAAGAGGCGAAAGTTCCCGCGCAGTTGCACATGCTGCCCGTCGGCAAGCACGGCTATCAGGACAAAAAAGTTTTCGAAATGTACGCCGATTGGCTGAAATCCAACGGATTTTAATTCGACAGAAAAAGAATGAACATCACCACATACGAACTCGGTCAGCTGGGCACAAACAGCTACCTGCTGTACCCCGACAACACCGACCTTGCGATTCTTGTCGACGCGCCGCTCGACGCCGCCGAGGAAATCCCCGCGCGGCTCGACGCCGACGGCAAAAAGCTTGCGGCAATCCTTTTGACGCACGGGCACTGGGACCATCTTTGGGACGCGGGCGCACTCCAAAAGCGCACCGGCGCAAAACTCTACGCAGGCGCAATCGGGCGCGAGCTTGTGGAAAGCCCCGAATTCCAGCAAAAGAACTTCTACGCGCAGTCCGACTTCGACGCCGCGAAAATCGACGTTCCCGTAAAGGACGGCGACACGCTCGACATCGCGGGGCTTAAAATAAAATGCTTCGAAGCCGAGGGGCACTGCCCTGGGAGCATTGTCTACTACACCGACGACGGCGAGCACAAATACCTCTTCGCGGGAGACGTCCTCTTTTCGGGAAGCGTCGGACGCTCCGACCTCTGGGGCGGCGATTTTTCGAAGCTCGAAAAGGCGATAAAAACGCGCATCTACACGCTCCCCGACGAAACGATTGTCCTTCCCGGGCACGGAGAGGCTACGACCGTCGAGATTGAAAAACGCTCCAATCCCTACGTTTCCGAATAATGGCGACCTCCGCAAAACCCGACGCATTCTACATGCGCCGCGCCCTCGAACTCGCGAAACGCGCGTGGGGCGACACCGCGCCCAACCCGATGGTGGGGGCGGTGCTCGTCAAAAACGGCGAAATAATCGGCGAGGGCTGGCACACGCGCGACGGCATGCCGCACGCGGAAATAGAGTGCCTGCGCAACGCAAAAGCCCCGCCCGACGGCGCAACGCTCTATGTTTCGCTCGAACCGTGCTCCACGCGCGGGCGCACGGGCGCATGCACCGAAGCCATAATCAAAGCGGGAATAGCCGAAGTGAAAATCGGAACTCTCGATCCCAACCCCGCCCACGCGGGACGCGCCCTGCCCATTCTCCGCGCGGCGGGCATAAAGTGCGAGTCGGGAATTTTGGAGGGCGAATGCCGCGGGCTAAATTTCATCTTCAACCACGCCATTACGCACTCCGAGCCGCTTGTCGCGCTAAAATACGCGGTGTCGGCGGACGGGAAAATAGCGGAAAGGCGCGGAGTTCGCACGCAAATTACAAACGAAGCGTCCCGCGCAAACATGATGGTGTGGCGCAGGCTGTTTTCGTCGATTGCCGTGGGGCGCGGCACGCTCGAATCGGACAATCCGTCGCTTACTGCACGGGGGCTTCCCGACGGCGACCACTGCGCGGAAAGGCTTGTCTTCGACGCGTCGCTCAACATCGCGCGGCACGCCGACCCTAAAAACTTCGCGCTGTTCTCCGACAAATTCGCAAACAAAACGCGAATCGTCTGCGGCGCGGAGGCGTCGGAGGAACGCGCCGAAACGCTCGGAAAACTGGGGCTTCGGATTTTCAAAATAGCCGCGGCGGCGGGAACGCCCGAATTTTGGAAAAAGCTAAAAGAAAAGCTTTTCGCCGAGCGCATAACGTCGCTTTACATAGAGGGCGGCGCGGGGCTGATTAAGTCGGTCTGCGACGCGCGGGCGGCGGACTTCGCGTTCGAATACCGCGCGACGAAAACGATAGGAGACGGCGGGCTGCCCGCTTTCGAAAACGGAGAAAGGCCGTTCGACATCGACGGCAAAACGCTTGCGCTCGACGGCGACACACTCACATTCGGGGGAATAAAATGGAAGCGGACGCGGTAAAATCGTACTTCGAGCGGGCGGAGGTTGTTGCCGACTACGCGCGGGCTGTGGACGAAGTGGGGCTTTGGAAGTCAGAGGAAGCGGTAATCTGCGCCCTTGTGCCGAAAGACGCCGCCGTGCTCGAACTCGGCTGCGGCGCGGGGCGCATAGGCATAAACCTCGCGCGGCGCGGATACACAAACGTGCTCTCGACCGACTTCTCCGAAAACATGGTGAAAATCGCCGAGGCAATCGGCGCGCGCGACGGGCTGAAAATGTCGTTTGCAGTCTGCGACGCAACCGCGCCCGCCCTGCCCGACGAGTCGTTCGACGCCGCAATTTTCGGCTTCAACGGGCTTATGCAGATTCCGAAATCGGAAAACAGGGAAACCGCCGCGCGCGAAATTTTCAGGGCTTTGAAGCCGGGAGGAATCTTCGTGTTCACCACGCACGACCGCGAAGTGTCGGCGCACCGCCGCTACTGGGAATCGGAGGAAAAGCAGTGGGCGCACGGCGTCCAGGACCCGCGCCTCGACGACTTCGGCGACATCTACTACAAGGGGGAGCACGGGAACATTTTCATACATTCGCCGTCAAAAGACGAAGTGGCTGAAATGCTCGAACGCGCGGGCTTCGAAACGCTCTTCGCAAAACGCCGCTCGGAAATCGCGCAGGAAAACGCTTCCGTGGAGGAGTTTTCCGACGATTGCATATTCTGGGCGGCGAAAAAACCCGCGCCCCAAAAAATTTTATGAAGAAAACACTAACTTTATTACTGGCAATATCAATGGCACTATCGAACATGGCGGCAAAGCCGATTCTCGAACGCGACAAAAACTTGGAGGTCGAAACCCTGCCCAACGGAATGACGGTTGCGGTATTCAAAAACGCCGAACCGCCGAACAGGGTTTCCATGCGCCTGCTCGTCAAGCGCGGCTCGGCATACGAAACGGAAGGCGAGCGCGGAATAGCGCACTTCGTGGAGCACATGGCGTTCAACGGCACAAAACACTTTCCGTCGGGCGACATGGTGGAATATTTCCAGAGGCTGGGAATGGCGTTCGGCGCGGACACAAACGCGCACACGGGGTTCTCGGAAACGGTCTACAAAATCGACATGCCCGAAGTGTCGAAAAAACTCGTGGACGACGGTCTAACGCTTCTGCGCGACTACTGCGACTCCGTCATGTTCGAGCCGAAATCCATCGAAAGCGAGCGCGGCGTAATCATAGCCGAAAAGGACTCGCGCGACACCCAGGACTACCGCAAGGCGGTCAAGGAAATCGCCCACACATTCAAAGGCTCGATTTTCGCCGAAAGAATGCCGATAGGGATTGAAGGCGTAATCAATTCGGTAAAACAGCCCGACTTCAAAAAATTCTACGCCGCAAACTACCGCCCCGAAAACACGGTGCTCGTGGTGGTTGGCGACATCGACCCGCGCGAAATTTTCGCCGCCGCAAAGCGGATTTTCGCCGACTTCAAGGCGAACCCCGCCGTGCCCGCCCGCGAGGCGGACTTCGGCAAACTCGAAACCTCTAACGTAAAATTCACTTTCGGCAAAACGCCGCTCGACATCGACGCAATCTACGACTCCACGCCCAACACGCCGCGCTCGTACGCGTCGGTCGCCGTGGCAAAACAGCTAGAATCGCGGGAGGATACGCTCGAAAGGCGCGTCGAGGACTTCCGCAGGCGCGCGCTCGCGGCGACGCTCACGGCGAGATTTTTGAGGGTCGCCGACAGACCCGAATCCAAATTCTCGCAGGGAGGCGCGGGAACATTCCAGTTCGACAAATACTGCGACGTTTTCATCGTCAACACAGAAGCCCCCGTCGGCGGCGGATTCGACGCTCTCGAAGAGGGTTTCCGCCAGCTTTTCGGCGCGGAGAAAATCGGCGGGCAGGAGCTTGAAACCGCAAAGAAAAAGATTTTCGAAAACCTCGAAAGCGAAATCAAGGCCGCGCCCACGCGCAAGAGCCGCAGCCTTGCAAACGACATCGTTTCGGCGTTCTCCGACGGCGAAACCACCACGTCGCCCGAAAAGGATTTGGAGATTGCCAAATACGCCCTCGGCGGCTTCGGTGCGGACGACGCCTCCGCGCTTCTCAAAAACATTTTCGACAACGCAAAAATCAAGGTTTTCGTCTCCGACGCAAAGCCCGAACCCGACGCCGCAAGCCTCGACGCCTCCGTAAAACGCGCTTTCGAAAACGCGGCAAAATCGACCTACCCCGCGGAAACGTTCGCGGCGGCGTCGCTTGTATTTTCGAAATTCGGGGCGGCGGGGAAAGTCGCCGAACGGCGCGAAATTAAGGAGCTTGGAATCACGCAGGTGAAGTTCGAAAACGGCGCGAGGCTCAACGTAAAACGCACCGACTTCGCCAAGGACGAAGCGGCTATGAAAATCTCGTTCGGGCGCGGACTGCTCGACATTCCCGCCGACAAGCCCGAATATTTTGCGGCAATCTACGCGCTCGTTGCGGGCGGCACAAAATTCCAGACTGTCGGGGAAATCAACGCGGCGAAATTCCCGATGAAAATGTCGCTCGGAATTTCGGTTGACGGCAACGCGTTCGCTTTCGGGGCGAAGTCGTCGGCAAAGCACTTCCCCGACGCGCTAAGGCTCGCCGCGACAATGTTCGCCGACGCGGGCTTCCGCGAAGACGGCCGCGAGGCCCTCCTGAAATACGGAGAGGCGTACTACCTAGACTACCGCACCGACCCGATGTCGAAGCTGCGCTTCCTGCCCGTGCGCATCGTGAAATCGGGGCTGGCGGACGTCCCCGGGGATTTCGAAAACTTCAAGAAAATCGGAATGGACGAAATCGGAAAATGGTTCGCGCCGATTCTGCAAAAATCGTATGCGGAAATTTCGGTCGTGGGCGACGTCGAGGTCGAAGCCGTAATTTCGCTCGTGGCGGAAACGTTCGGCGCAATGCCGCCGCGCGAAGCCGACAACCCCGAACCCTACGCAAAACTCGAACTTCTGCCGCCCGCCGACAAAATCGAAATGCGCTACGAAACGACCGACGAGCCGCGCTCCATTGCGGTTAGAATGTGGCGCAGCGCGGGCAGAACCGACATCGAAAAAATGCGCGCCGACAACGTGCTCGGCGCGGTGCTCGACGACGTTCTCCGCAAGGACGTGCGCGAGGCGCAGGGCAAAGTGTATAGCCCATTCGCCTACAACAACGCAAGCACGTGGATTGACGGCGCGGGACTCATGACGGCGGCGACTTTCGTAGTGCCCAAGTTCAACGCGGAGCTTCTCGAAACGCTCGAAAAATGCGGCAAAAAAGTCGCGGAGTCAATCACGGAGGACGAATTCGAACGCGCGAAAATCCCGCTGATAAAGGGGGTCGAGGCGAACAAGCGCAAGAACTCGTACTGGCTTGAAGCCGTGCTCGACCGCTCGCAGTGCCGCCCCGTGAACATCGAGCTTGCAAAGAGCATCGACACGGGCTACGCGGGCGTGTCGCTCGAAACGGTCAGACGCCGCGCGAAGGAAATTTTCGGCGAAAGCGCGTACTCGGCAAGCGTAATGCCCGAACGCGTCAAAAAAGAGTTGAAAAAATAGCGCGATTCCGAGATATTCGAAATTCGAGAATGAATCCAAAATATAAAAGAATCGTACTGAAACTCAGCGGCGAAGCGTTGAAAGACACCGAAAACGGCGACGCGCTCGACCCGAAAATCCTCAAAAACCTCGCCCTCGAACTCAAAGAGGTCTACAATATGGGCGTCCAAATCTGCCTTGTGGTGGGAGGCGGCAACATCTTCCGCGGCCTCGCGGGGGCGAAGTCGGGCGTGGACAGAACAACGGGAGACTACATGGGCATGCTCGCAACCGTAATCAACGGGCTTGCGCTCATGAACGCGCTCGAAAGCGAGGGTCTGCCCGTGCGCGTGCAGACGGCAATCCCCATGGAAAAAGTTGCCGAGCCTTTTATTTTGAGACGCGCGGTAAGACACCTCGAAAAGGGAAGAATCGTGATTTTCGTTGCGGGAACTGGCAACCCCTACTTCTCGACCGACACAACCGCCGCCCTCCGCGCAAGCGAAATCGGCGCGGACTGCATTCTCAAAGCCACAAAGGTGGACGGCATCTACGACAAAGACCCCAACAAGTTCGCCGACGCCGTGAAATACGAAACGATAGACTATTTGGAGGCAATCGAAAAACGCCTTGCCGTCATGGACTCCACCGCGTTCTCGCTTTGCATGGACAACAAAATTCCGATTATCGTCTTCAACATGAACGACGGCGGCAACATCAAGAAAGCCGTCGAGGGCGACAAAATCGGCACACTCGTAAAATAACAAAACAAAAGGAAAATACATGGACATATCGGCTGAATTAAAGAAGACGGGAGAGGCAATGTCGAAAGCCGTTGACCACGTCGAACACGAATTCGAAACGGTGCACACGGGCAAGGCAAACCCCGGAATGGTCGAAAACGTCATGGTGGAAGCCTACGGAACGTCCTCGCGACTGCGCGACATCGCGGCAATCACCACTCCCGACAGCTCCACTATCCGCGTGCAGCCGTGGGACAAAAGCATTCTCAAAGACGTGGAAAAGGCGATTCTTGCCGCGAACATCGGCTTCACGCCCGCGGTCATGGGCGACGCCGTCCGCTGCCCCATTCCCGCGCTTTCGGGCGAACGCCGCGCGGAACTCGCAAAAATCTGCCACGAAATGGCGGAGCTCGGCAGGGTTAGAATCCGCACAATCCGCAGGGAAACGCTCGACGCCGCGAAAAAGATGAAGTCGGCTGGCGCGGCTACGGAGGACGACCTCAAAAAATTCGAAAAGGAAGTCCAGAACCTCACCGACAAATTCATAGCCCTCATCAACAAAAGCCTCGAAGCAAAAGAGGCCGACCTTAAAAAAGTCTAAAACAAAATGTCCACCGATTGCGCAAAGCGCGTCATCGTGAAACTCGGCACGGGGGTGCTTACCTCCGGCGTCGGGCAGCTCGACACGCGGAAGATGGAATCCGTCTGCAAGCAGATTGCCGACGCAAAAAAACGCGGCTACGAAATCGTGCTCGTAAGTTCGGGCGCGGTCGGGCTGGGCATGGGGAAACTCGGTCTGAAAACCCGCCCCAAACAGATTTCGGCGGTGCAGGAATGCGCGGCGGTCGGACAGGGAATCCTGATTCAGACTTGGGGCGAACTCTTCGCGCCGTTCGGAATCACCGTGGCGCAGATTCTGCTCACGCGCGACGACGTCGATGTGCTCGAACGCCACAAGTCGCTGCGCGGGTTGATAGACAGGCTCCTCGCCGACGGCATAGTGCCGATTATCAACGAAAACGACTGCATCAGCGCGGCGGGGCTTTACATTAAATTCGGCGACAACGACGTGCTCAGCGCGCTCGTCGCCACGCTCTCGAAGGCGGACAAACTCCTGATTCTTTCGACGGCAATCGGGCTTATCGACATGAAGGGAACGGGCAAAGTGGTGCCCGTGGTCGAGAGGATAACCTCGAAAATCCGTGAAATGGCAAGCGGCACGACGAGCGCGACGGCGGTCGGCGGCATGATTACGAAAATCAGGGCGGCGGAAATCGCCACAAGCAGCGGCTGCGACGTCTACATAGCAAGCGGTAGCGAGGAAAACATCGTGGGGAAAATCCTCGGCGGCGCGGGGGTCGGTACGCTCTTCCGTGCGCATTCGAACTCGGTAAGCTCAAAAAAACGCTGGCTTGCGCACTTCGGCAGGACGATAGGCAAAATCTTCGTGGATTCGGGCGCGGTCGCCGCGCTGCGCGGCAGGGGAAGCTCGCTGCTGCCCGCGGGAATCAAAAGGATTTCGGGCGACTTCAAATGCGGAGATCTCGTGGAAATAGCCGACGAAAAAACGGGCGAAATCGTCGCCCGCGGCCTCGCCGAAAAGAGCGCGCGGACAATCAAAAAACTGCTCTCCGAAGATTCGCACAAAAAATGCGGACACAAGGACGTCGCAGTCCACCGCGACAATCTGGCAATAGTCTAAAATGGCGGGATACATCAAACTTTCGCGCGACTGCCCCGCAATGCTCATTCCGTCGGGAGTGAAGGTGTTGCTCATGGGCGGTTGCGAAGTCATAATAACCCACAAGCTCGCGGGAACGTTCACGGTGCTCGGCAACTTCGGAATGGCGCGTATCGACGGCGAAAACGCCGACGCGCTCGGACTCGAAAGCCCGAAAGCCGACAATCCAGCAGGCGCGGCAAAGCTCTCCGCGTGCGCAACGGCGTCGCAAATAGCCGACGAGCGCAAAACGCCCGCAGAACAGCCCGGACACATCTCGGAAGACGACGCATGGGAGGTCGCAAAAACCGTCTACGACCCCGAAATACCCGTGAATATCGTAGACTTGGGGCTGGTTTACAGGCTCGAAGTCTTCGACGACGGCGGCGGCAAGCGGCGGGTCGAAGCCGACATGACGCTCACCGCCCCCGGCTGCTCGATGGGCCCTGCAATCGCGGAGGACTTGCGCTGCCGCATAGAGGCGTTGCCGTCGGTGTCGGAGGCGAAAGTCAACATAGTCTGGGACCCTCCGTGGAACAAGGACATGATGAGCGAGGAAGCCCGCATGATTTTGGGCTTGGCATAAGCCGCGGACACGCTAACATACAACAAAAAAACAGGCATTTTATGAAGATTCCGAAAATTCCGTTCCTCCTCGCCGCGCTCGCGGCGGCTCTCGACGCGCACGCGCTTGTCGTCGCGGGAAGCGATTTGATGAAGCTGGTCGTCGGCGACGAAATCAAGGCGATAGCCGCAAAGAACAACATTCAGGCGGACATAAAAATGGAGGGCAGCTACGCGGCAATCGACGCTGTCTCCAACGGAAAGGCGGACTTGGCGGTAATCGCAGTCCCGCGCGGGACAAAACTGCCCGCCGACTTCGTAGCACTCCCGATTGCGTATCAGGCTGCGTTGGTTGCGGTAAATTCGGTAAACCCGATAGAGGAAATCTCCACAAAACAGCTTTTCGAAATCTACTCGATGGGCGCGACCGCGCACGCCGAAACTTGGGAACAGGTGGGCGTGAAAAACATCGGGCTTCGCAACATCATGCCGATTACGACAAGCCTTTCCGACAACGTCGTGGTGGAGCTTTTCAAGTACGAGGCGATAGACGGAACGAACCTCGGCTCGTGGGTGCACGTCGCAAAGAACGCGGCGGAAATCGGAAACCTGCTGAGGGGAAACAACTCGGCAATCGCGGTAATCGGCAAATTCGAGGGGCGCGACGGCAACCTGATAAAAATCTTGCCCGTCTCGAAAGCCGACAAAGATTCTGGCAAATTTTACGCGTTCAAGCCCGACAGGGAAAACATCGCAAACGGAGACTACCCGCTTACACTGCCGTTTTGCATAGTCTACAAGAAGTCGAACGCCGAAAAAATCAAGGCTCTTGCAAAAATTCTGCTCGGTGATGATATTGCAAATAAGATAGATAAGTCTGACTTCTACTCCGCGCCCGTAAATTCGAGAAAAAAATCAATTTTTAACCTTGACATTCCGCAACAATAAGGCACTATCGGAAGCATAATAAATTTTACGCGGGCATAGCTCAATTGGCAGAGCGCGACCTTGCCAAGGTTGAGGTTGTGAGTTCGAACCTCAT
>OGFM01001953.1_pt1 | contig 11440 bp, 8 predicted proteins | sample 1570871 | NCBI WGS metagenome assembly OGFM01 (sample SAMEA2581957, study PRJEB24529) | metagenome | biome: Human gut stool | place: China | collected 2011
GATAACTGTTGTATCCGGTGGCGGACTTGTTTCTGCTTACCGAATCCGGGTTGGCGATCACGTACTCCAGCGTCACGTCTCTGCCGTGCACGGGAGCAAATTTTTCGATACAGCCGTAGTGGTCGCCGTGGGAGTGCGAGAGGAACCATGCGGCAATTTTGATGCCGTCGGTCCGCTTGTTGTTGTCCTTGAGATACTGATAGAGATTTTCGGCGTCGTAAGTGTAGCCGCCGTCTATAATCACGTATCTGCCGTCCTCCAGGGTGATGACGTAGCCCATGCCGTTGCCGTCGGTCACGTCACGGTGGGAGTAATCCAGCGAGAAAATTCCCAGCGTGTTTTCGGTCACCTTGGCGGCGGGGTCATAGGTCTCGGGCGTGACCAGCGAATTGGTGGCAAGCGAGTCGGTGATGATGCTGAGCGTCTGATTGTATGCCAGATACTCCAGATACACCACACCGCCCTCCGCAGTATAGGTGGCGAAAAGATTGTCGCCGATCTGGTATTGCTGATACTCTTTGAAGCCGTTTGCGGCAAGCGTTTTCACGTAATTGCGGAAATCGTCCGCCTTGACGTTCTTGTAAAGCAACTGTACGTTTTCGTTTGCCAGGTCGTAGCTGTCGTAAAAACTGCCCGCCGTAAATTCGGGGATGTCCCCGAAATAGTAGAGCATATTGTTGACCGGTGCGTCCTTGGAAGAAAAGGCAAGCGTAACCGTCTTGTCGTCCTCTACCTTGATCGACCTTTTCAGAAGCGCTTCAAAAGCGTTGACCGCCTTTTCCAGTGCCGTCTCGGTGTAGCCGTAAATGACCAGCTTGTTGTCGATCGGCACCACGCCGTACTGCGCAATGTTCAGTCTCTTTCTTACCTCTGCGGTTTCGGGGTACTTGGTGGTACCAAGCACGATCTCGTGTTTTTCCTTGTCGTACTCAAAGTCGTCGGTTACCTTCATTTCCTTTTCGGAATAACGGTAAATGACACTTTGGAGCTTCATGGCAAGGTCCTTGACGGTGGTGCTTGCCCCTTCGGGTCTTGCAATGGTATAGTCGGTCTTTCCCGCCTTGACAAGCTCAATGAGCACGGCGGGATCCTCGCTGTCAGGGTCAGTGTCGGGCGAAGCGGTCGTATTTTCAGGAGCACTGGTGCCGTCATCCGCCGGCGTGTCGTTTTTGCACCCGGCAAATACGGGGAGCAGGAGCGCAAGCGCCAGTATAAGCAGTGAAATTTTCTGAATTAAATGTTTCATTCGGATTCCTTTCGGTTTTTCCGTTCTTTTTCAAGCGGGCAGGACCGATATATTCAGCCCTGCCCTTTTGTTTTACTGATTTAAAGTGCCCATTCTTCGTCCTCTGCCCAGGGATCGTCCAGGGAGGAGGTAATAACGTCCGTCACCTGCAGGGACAGGAGCAGAGCCTGCGGCATTTCATAAGCCTGTTTTTTCATGTTAAGCTCCTCCTTAGTCTGTGATGAACGAACGCACAGTTGCAAGCTGTTCGGGGGTAAGACCGTTGTTGGGGTCGGCAAGAGCAGATGTGGAAATCTCTTTGACACTGCGGGCGTGCATTCCCTCGTTGTAATTGCCGTAAACAGTAATCACGGTGTCATCCTGCAGAACGATCGTGAGATATCCGACTGCCGAGAACTTCAGATCGTAGTTTTCGGCAAGGATCTCAACGAGGCTTCCGGCAAAGATGTAGCCCTCCTCGGTCGTCTTGTACCATTCGCCGTCGGTTCCGGCAACGTCCTTATAGCCGCTGTCCTGGAAATTCTGTGCTTTGATCGCTTCCGGTGTGAAAGCGCCGGCATCCTGAACGTGCTTGGTGGGCGAGATGAGCGTGCCGAAGCGGATCTCCTTGATATCGGTTCCGATTGCGGCTTTCAGGGCGTCGTAGTCAGCCTTGTTTATCTGGGTCTGCCAACGGATACCGGTGGGTACGTTGGTGCGGACCGAAGCGCCTTCCAGCGTGTTGATCTCCAGCGCATACGCCGTCACGTCAGAGGTGAGGATCTCCGTTTCCGGATTCTCGATCATCTTGCCGTCAGCGTCCTTTGCGAACAGAAGCTGTTTGCCACTCCAGAGAGACGAGTAGGTTTCGCCGAGATAGCCGGTGCAAGCGGTGCCGTTCATAGTAACGGTAAAGGAACGCTTCTGCGTATCCGTGATCGTGCCCGGGGTTGCGGTGGTTCCTGCTCCCACATCCATGGCAACGCCGTGGCGTGCGGAGTTGTTGCCGGGATATACGAACTTCATGGTTGTATTCGGCTGAGCAGTATTCCAGTTTTTCGTAAATGTTTCTCCGCCAAATCCGGTATACTTTGCATCTTCAAGCCCTTCATTGACGTGCCAGACGTAGCAGACAAAGTTGCCGAACAGGTGATCCCAGTTGTTGTACTTTGCGGTATAGTCAAAGTCCGCATACCCGAGAGCATAGAGGTATGGACCGCCGCCGTTGTTCAGCGAGAAGTTGTATTCGTTGTAGCAAACGAAAGCCTTCTGATCGTCGGACAGCTTCATTGCGGTGCGGAAGTCTGCAAGCGTTTTGCCGTTTCCTGCTTTTGCGGCTGCCTGGTTGTACATGGTATTGGTAGCGTTCCAGAGCAGAACGGTTTCACCAGGTGCAAACCAACCGTCCTCATAGTCGGGATTGGTATGTGTTACAGTATTGGCTGCGTTCTTGGAGGATGTATAGGTCGTGGTACCGGGCAGGATCTTGGCTACCACACTGGCGTCAAATGTTCCATTGGCGGAAACCATAGAAGAATCACGGAGGATTACATAATCGTAGATATTCAGTGGTTTAGTGGAATTGTTGTAAATTTCAATGTACTCGTCCCAGTAACTTACGACACCGCCGGGGGCAAGCTCGGTAATGAGCGCCTCGGGGCGTTTTTCCTCATGGTAGACCCGGATGTTGTCATAGGTCACGTCAAGACCGGGCATCACACGTATATTGACCGAATTGCCAAAGCAAGCCTTGGCGTAGCTCTCCTGCCAGTCGGAATCCTTCTTGGAGGAGCTGATCAGGGTGCCGTTGATGTAGTAGTCCACGCCGTTGAGCGGATCGATTACGACCTTGTAGTGGTCAGTGGATTTGAAAATGCAACGCTCATCGTATTGAACTGTTGAAAGATCATTATCCTTGACATAGTGGTTTATAGAAAATTCCGAATTGGTCTTGTAGTTCGTGGTAAACTTCTGATACGGCATATTTTCCGGTCTGGTCTGGTCTACGAGAGATACCCACTTATCGCCATAGCGGATACGGTTCCACATAAAACCTTGCATGATGTTGGTTGGCTCAATGAAGTTCTTACCGTCTTTCTGTACCCGCAGAGTGGAGTAGAAAGCCATGCAGGTAAGCTGTTCGTTATATACCTTATCAAATTCAATGACGGTACGCTCGGTGTTCAGTCCGTCAAACTCACCGATCTTAATGTCAAACTGAGCGTTCATTTTTCCCGGATTGCTGGGATTTTCAAAGGGATTATAAATGCGAAGCTTGTGATCATCGGTGATCTCATAAACTGCGCCGGGCGTTGTGTTTACTCTTTCCCAACCGAGCAATTCCTGAAGCTGTGCCGCTGTGTAGCTTCCGGGGGTCAGACGGTCAAAATTCTCGCTGAAGATGTCACCCGTACCGGAAGCGTTTTCCGGTTCGGCGGCGGATGCAGTGCCGGTCGGGAAGCAGAGCAGCGTACCGACGAGCATTGTGAGGATCAAAAGGCTGGATAAAACTTTTTTCATGCTGTTCCCTTTCTTCCTCCTTGGCGGAGGTGTTTTTATTTTTTTTGCTTTGTCACGCAAACGGGCAGGAAGCCGGGGGATAGGTGGGGGAAACGTTTGTAGATCCCGACCTACGGTCGCCCTCCGGGTTCGACTCCGGGCTTCACCCTCCGCTCAGGATGACACGGAGTAATGGTCGCCCAGAGGGGTGGCTCGGGGTTTGCCCTTTGCCGTGGTGACACGGAGGAATCGTAATGAACCGGAAGCATCCTCCCGTTTGCCGTGACAGAGCGGTTTTCATGGTTCTTTCGGCTTATTCGTAAAGCTTTGCGATAAAGGCTTTCAGCTTCACAGCGCTTACGGAAGCGCCGGACTGTACGTCGGTGAGTAGCTGATTTTTATCGGGATAACGGATGTTATCTCTCAGAATGTGGACCGGGTTTCCGATTGCATTGGAATAAATGTAACCGAAATCAAAGAAAGAGTTGTCAATGATGTAGTCAAACATTTTGGCCTTCGGCAGGGTGGCAAGATACCGTGCCTTGTAGCACTTTTCATACAGAACCGGACGGAGATTGTTATAGGACAGGTAGCCCATATACTCCATGACGGCGCTGACGGCGTCGGTGCTCAGCACACACAGCGGAACCGACAGAGTGGAATATTCGTCGTGAGCAGTGATCTTGTAGTTCTCCTGGTTCTCGTTCCAGATCGGAAGCGGCATGATCGCAAATTCAAAGCTGAGGTTGCGGAACTTTTCGTTTCCGGCGTAGCTCATCATATTGATGTGGAAGAGCGATTTTCCGTTGATGAATTCATTTACCGTTCTGCCGGAGTCCTCAATGCCAAGCACGCTCTGATTTTCCTGATACAAGGTGCGGAGCGCTCTGGCGATCGAAATGGTGCGGTCGGTATTGAAGCTGATCTCCGGGATATTACGGGTGTTGCGCTGTACGATATCTACGTCAAGAGCCGCAACAAATCCGTCGATACTGGTGGAGTTACGGGGCATGGTGCATCCCCACACGCCTTCCTGCTCACCGTTGCCGAGAGCCACAATGCACTGCAGGAAATATTCATAGGTGAATTCCCTGCTGTAAACCATTTCCAGAAAGTCTGCATCCGGGAAAAGGCTCTTTGCCATATTCATGTTGTAGAACAGGACTTCCAGGCGGTTGATCGCCGAGATCGTGACGTCGCCCTCCAGGAAGAAGAGTTTGCCGTTGATGGTAGCTTCTTTCTGGTAGTTCTGGTTCCACCAGAGCTTGTTGAAGGCAAGGTAATTTTCCTTTGCGGGGTTCAGCTCGTTGAGGTCGTAGTAAACGCCTTCCACTGCAAGAGATGCCCCAAAGTACGCATAGTTGGCGATGATGTGGTAGGTCTCCTCGCCGGAAGCCGCCGCCGCTGTGATCGCCGCCTTATAGGTTCCGTAGGTGGTATTGGTTCCCTGCACGTCGTGGAAACTCAGTTTTACGCCAAGCTTCTGCTCGATGTCCTTATTGCGCTCATATATGGTGTCGCCGATCAGGTCACCGGTAGGCTTTTCGTAATACATCTCGTCCTTTGTGTTGGTGCGCTGAAGAATGTTGATCTGTTTTGCCACACCGTCGGTGGAGAAATTCAGACCGTCCGGCAGAGTAAGCGTTTTCTGCGGGTTTTCGGTCTCCCCTCCTTCGCCACCGCCATTGCCGCCGGCGGTCGTTACCGAACCGGAGGGCGCCGTGGTCTCGTCACCGCTTCTGGCATCTTTCTTACAGCCGGAAAAGACGCACAAAACGGTGATAAAGATAAGTATCAATGCAATAATTCGTTTCATAAAAACCTCCTTTTGTTTTTCCGGCTTGCCTTCCGGGATTCTACTGACATTTTATCACAAAAAGAGCCTTTGCAAAATCCAAGATATAGGCAAAAAAGTGATAAAATACTCAGATATTTACTTAACACAAGGAGGGAAAATTGTAGGTGTTGTTATGTAGTACAATTTATGAACTCAAAAATTATGCAATCTGCCAAAAATTATTTTTTTGTCCCGCAAGCGTATTCCTTTGGCGTCATGCCGGTACGTTTCTTGAAAAAGGAGTAAAAATAGACGTCGTTTTCAAAGCCGCAAAGCGCCGCAACCTCCCGGACGGTCTTTTTCTTTCGCCGGAGCAGAATCTTTGCCGTGTTGATGCGGGAGGAGATGATGAAGTTGGCAACGCTTATCTGCATATACTTGTAAAAGTCCCGGTTCAGCTTGTCCCGGCTGACGAAAAAGCGCTCGGCGATTTCGGGCACGCTCAGGTTCTGATCGAGATTTTGCAGGATATAGGCGATCACGTCCGAAAGATAGTTGTGCTCGGAAACGGTGATATTCTCTTTTTCTTCCTTACTGTGCAACCAAAGCGTGTTGGCAAGCATCCCGAATGCCAGCTGTTGATTTGCCAGTGTAAATTGGTTTTTGTGCCTTTCCATGTCCATAATCAGAGAAACGATCTGCTCGATTTCCCGATAATAGCCTGTCAGATTGAATATCCTTGCTGAAGCACCGTCCAGAAACTGCTTCATGGGGATCACGGTATTCTGAAAGTTGGAAAAATAATCGTCTCCCACGTAAAAAGCAAGCCATTCTTTTTTATAGCGGTTTTCCTCGTAATAGGAAAAATGAATACAGTAGGGCGCATTGATGACGACCATGGGAAAGTCGGTGTGGATAAGCTGACCGTTGATGTTGGTATTGGCAGACACACCGTCCGGCACAAACAAAAGTTCGTAGCACTGGTGGGTGTGAAATACGGTTTTATCGGTGGCACGGCTGCAAGGAGTTGCCATTCCCTTTTCAATGCTGAAATTATTGCCGTGATTCTCAAGCGTTTCCATTTTGATTCGTTCTCCCCCTTTGCGCACACTTTTTTCTCTCTCACTTTTTTGTTCGCTTGTATATTAGTGTTATGTTGATTTTATCATATAATCAAAAAAATATCAAGGTATTTCTGCAAAAATTCGTCAAATTCGCAAGTAGTGACTTTCGCAAAACAAAAATTGACCGAACCCATAAAGTATGGATCCGGTCAACATTCTCTTTTGTATGCCCCCTTGCCAAAAAGTCTTTTGAAAGGGGTATGGGAAAAACTTTTCTTCAGAAAAGCTTTCCCCATTCTTATCCTATATTTCTTATATTCAATTCCCGCACTCAATGCTGATCTCGTTAAAGAGCGTCAGCAGGTTGTCAATGCTGCATCCGGCTTTTTCTTCCCCTGCCTTGTCCAGCACGATATGACCGTTGTGCATCATCAGCAGGCGGTTTCCGTACTCCACCGCATAGCGCAGGTTGTGCGTGACCATGATCGTGGTCATTTCCCGTACCAGCCGGTCGGTCAGCGTCATAATGACCTCTGCCGTTTTCGGGTCAAGTGCGGCGGTGTGCTCGTCAAGGAGCAGGATGTCGATCGGCGTCATGGTGCTCATCAGAAGCGAGAGCGCCTGCCGCTGACCGCCCGAAAGCAGTCCCACCGGGATATCCATTTTATCCTCCAGTCCAAGCCCCAGTCCTGCCACAAGTTCACGGAAACGCTTGTGGTTTTTCCGGTTGAGCGCCGGCGCCATGCCGTAGGAGGAGCCTTTGTTGGCGGCGATCGAAAGATTCTCGAATATAGTCATGCCCGGAACGGTTCCCACCGCCGGATTCTGAAACACTCTGCCGATTTTTGCGGCTTTTTTGTGCTCGGGAAGTTTTGTGATGTCACGCCCCTCCAGGAGCACGCTTCCGCCGTCGATCGACGTACTGCCGCTGATGATATTGAGCATGGTGGTTTTACCCGAGCCGTTGGAGCCGACGACCGAAATGAATTCCCCACGCTCCACCGAAAGCCCGAAGCCGGAAAACAGGATGGTTTCGTTGACCGTCCCCCGGTTGAAGCCCTTATCCACGTTGCGCAGTTCCAGAATGATATCGTTTTCTTGCATCTTATTCCCTCACTTTCCGGCAATTTCTTCCCGGTTGATCGGCTGTTCGGTCGGCTCCGGGTGCCGTGTGATCTTTTTGCGGATACCCGAAAGCTTTTCGTTGAAGATCAGGATCAGGGCAAACATCACTGCATTCAGCAGTTTCAGGTAGATTCCTTCTTTATCCACCAGCACCAGATAATTCAGGCACAGCGAATAAATGATAGCGCCGAAGATGACCGCCGTGCTCCCTTTCAGGCGCCGGATGTTGGAAAAGACCGCCATACCGATGATGACCGAGGCAAGCGCCAGCACGACCTTGCCACTGCCGGAGTTGTTGTCATACGAAGCGTACAGTTGGGTGTACAGGGCGCCCGAAACGGCAACCAGACCGTTTGCCAGCGCAAGACCGAGGATCTTGTAGCCGCCCGGATCCTTGCCAAGGGCGATGACCAGCTTTTCGTTGTCGCCGGTGGCACGGAGCATATAGCCCATTTTGGTTTTCAGGAAAAAGTCGATCAGGAGCTTGCAGACGACAACGAATGCCAGCAGGATCAGCAGGATCATGTAATCCTTGCCGTCTTTGCCGAAAGCGTCCGCCAGGCGGCTGTCAAAAAGCCCACGGAGGTTTTCGCTCTTGAAAGAAAAGATGGTTGTGGTGTAGCCGTTTTTCGTCAGGAGCTTGGTCAGCGCAAGGTTGACCGAAAGCAGTGCGGTCATCACGATGATTCCCGACAACAGCTTGGAAATGCGGCACTTGACGTGGAGGAATCCCGTGACCGTGCCCGCCGCCATGCCCACGAAGAAGCAAAGGAGGATCGCCACGATCGGGGGCATCCCGAGGCGAAGCATCAGGATACTGCAACACACCCCGCCCAGAGGAAAGGTTCCGTCCACCGACAGATCGGGAAAGTCAAGGATGGAATAGGAAATATACAGTCCAAGCGCAAGTACGGCAAAGCAAAGCCCCATTTGCAGACCGTCGATGGTGGTACCGAAAAATAACATTTTACTGCCCCTTTATGTGATGATACCGGAAATCGTCCGGATTATTTCGCTACGTCGGTAGCGGAGAGATTTTCGGGAACTTTCAGCCCGAGCGTCTCGCAGACCTTGCTGTTGTAGTAGTTCTTGGGATCGGTGATGGTGGCAACCGGAATATCGGATGCGCTCTTGCCGTTCAGGATCTCTGCCGCCGCCTTTCCGGCTGCACGTCCCACGTCGATATATTCAATGGAAGCGCTTGCGGCACAGCCGACCTTTACCTGCTCGATCTCAGAGCCGAACACGGGGATCTTCTTTTCATTGGTGATCGGGAGGATGTTGGTTTCCAGCTTGCCGACAACCGTATTGTCCAGCAGGTTTACGAAGCAGTCCACGCCACGGTTGATCAGCTCGTTTACCTTAGCGTCAATGGTGTTGATGTCGGCAACGGCACTGTCAAGAATCTCCATGCCGTCGTACTTCTCTGCCGCTTTTTTCAGGTTTGCCACCTGGATGGGGGAGCTGGATTCTTCGGTGGAGAACAGGACGCCGATCTTCAGATCGGACTTGCCCATAACGCCGGTGACCACTTCAAGCTGTTTGTCAAAGTTGGGGATGTCGGAAGAACCGGTGATGTTCTTGTAATTGTTCATAACCGAGCCGTCGGTGATAGCGCAGTACACGACCGGAATTTCTCCGTCGGATGCGGTTGCCGCCGCCACGGCGGAGGGGGTTGCAATGGCGATGATGACCTTTGCTTTGGAGTTTACAAAGGAATTTGCCTGCGTCTGGGAAAGCTGAGAATCAAAGTTGCTGTTGACAAGCTCGATGTTGTAATCGTCAAGTTTGATACCGCTCTCTTCAAGACCGGCGATCACGCCGTCGTAGCAGTTGTTGAGGGATGCGTGGGAGCCGAACTGGATGATGCCGATGGTCGGCTTTTTGTTGCCGCAGGAATACAGGGCAAGCGAGGAAAGTGCAAGTACGAAAACTACGAGAATAACAGATATAACCTTTTTCATTTTTTTAATCTCCTATATAATTAAATGGAAGTAATTTCAGTAAAATTTTGATGGATAAGCTTTTGAAGCGAATTCTGACAACCTGCACCATCGTTTGCTGTAAATATACATTTTTCTTTCCTCACTGTAAAAAAATAAAGTCCTGTCCCTGAAAGATCAGGGACAGGACTGATAATCCTGCGGTACCACCCAAATTGATGTTTGCACATCCGCTTTGCATCGCACAATACGACTCCGAATTGATAACGGTTTCGGCTTCCGTCGGTTACTACTCCCTTTCGGTTTCGTCCGCCCTCATAAGTCCATTCGCTGAAATACCGGAATTGCTTCACACCAACCAGCAACTCTCTGGAACCGGGTCGATCAGTTACTCTTCTTAATCATCGGTTTATGATGGTAATTATTATACACGCACTTTTGCGGTTTGTCAATAGGTTTTTGAAAAAATCTCAAAAAAATTTTTTCAGGGATTATTGATACTCCGCAACATTTACCCAGCCATGCAGGAAATCTCTTTCATCCGGCTTGCCCTTTACCGACTGAGAAGCGGCAACGATAGGCAGCCACTGCTGGATATACTTCTTTTCGGTTCCGCTCTTCTTGCAGAACAGATCCAGGTACTGCTCCGCCAGTTCACGCTTGCCCTTCAGGCAGAACATCAGGTAGGTTCTCGCCACGTCGGCGGAAGCATTTCCCTGCGTTGCGTGAGACCAGTCGATCACGTACGGGATACCGGTGTCGGTGATGATGACGTTGGAGGGGTTGAAGTCGCCGTGGCAAACCTTGTTGTGCTTGGGCATTCCCTCCAGGCGGGTCTGCAGCTCATACCGGATGGTATCGTCCACGTCCGCCATCGAGATCTTGTTTTTCATTTTGTCCTTCAGCTTGGTGAGCATCGGGCATCTCTGGTCGTGAATCTTCATCTGAACGTTCACGAAGAGATCGAGGTACTCCGAAAGCTTCTCGGGGTGCTCATCCATAAGTTCGGACAGCGTCTTGCCGGCAATATATTCCCGGACGATTGCCCATTTGCCGTCGATCTTGGTCACTCCCAGAATCTTCGGGATGTTGATTTCCGTCTCCTCTACCCGTGCCTGGTTCAGAGCCTCGTTCAGAACGTCTGCCTTGGAGTAATCCGAGTCGAATACCTTGATGGTCTTGTCACCGTCATGGTATACCTTCTTGGAGTCACTTGCGCTGATGATGTTTTCCAGTTTCATAGCCATTCTCCGTTTCCTGTTTTAATTTACAAATTAAACGTTTTTGTGGGTTCCGTAGTAAGCGTTCAGATACATCTGCTTGATCTCGCTCATCAGCGGATATCTCGGGTTAGCACCGGTGCACTGGTCATCGAATGCCTGCTCCACCATGTTATCCAGTCTTGCGAGGAAGTCTGCTTCGTCCGGAACGTAGTCACGGATCGTGGGCTTGATTCCGACTCTTGCTTTCAGCTCATCGATTGCCTTGATCAGGTTCTCAAGCTTTTCTTCGTTGTTCTTACCCTTGATTCCGAGGTAATCGGCAACCTCAGCGTATCTTGCCAGCGTGTGCGGGTGGTCATACTGCGGGAAGGTACCCATCTTGGCAGGCACTTCGCTTGCGTTGAAGCGCAGAACCTCGTCGATCATCAGAGCGTTTGCCACGCCGTGAGGCAGGTGGTGGAACGCACCGAGCTTGTGTGCCATGGAGTGGCAGACTCCGAGGAATGCGTTTGCAAACGCCATACCAGCCATGGTAGCCGCATTTGCCATCTTCTCTCTTGCCACAGCGTCGGTCTGACCGTTGT
>OGFM01001965.1_pt1 | contig 11399 bp, 7 predicted proteins | sample 1570871 | NCBI WGS metagenome assembly OGFM01 (sample SAMEA2581957, study PRJEB24529) | metagenome | biome: Human gut stool | place: China | collected 2011
AGCCTTTTTGGTGAATATGGCTGGCTTCCGAACCTCCACTTATAACAGTGCTAAGGAATTCCTGGAGAAAGACGATCCGCTCTTCCCGGGATGTGTGATTTTGGACATCCGTATGCCGGAGATGAGCGGCCTGAAGCTACAAGAAGAAATGAAAAAGCGCGAGATCGACCTTCCGATCATTTTTCTGACCGGCCACGGCGACATTGACATGGCAGTCAAAGCCATGCTCACCGGCGCCACCGATTTCATCGTGAAGCCCCCTGAACCTAATCGTCTGAAAGAAGCGCTCGCTAAAGCCGTCGCTAAAAATCAAAACGATCGGGAGGCAGCAGAAACCTGCGAAGAAATGTGCACCCAGTTCGATTTGCTGACGCCGGCCGAGAAAAAAGCCGCAGAGATGATTGCTCTCGGCAAACTCAACAAAGTCATTTCCTTTGAGCTGGAAGTCTCAGAGCAAGCCGTCAAAAACTGGCGAAGCTCGATTTTCCACAAGCTCAACTGCAAAAACATCGTTGAGCTCAATGCTTTTCTCCGTAAGATTCATATTCTTAAGGACTAACGATCCTATGTTCCGAAGAGATTTCTTACTCACGACTTTAGCCGTTGCCGCTCCTGCCGCAGCCTTTGCCCAAGACATCAATTGGCGTCTGAGCTGCGATGTTTTAGTCGTGGGCGCCGGAGGAGCGGGTCTGGCGGCCGCGGTCAGAGCTTCGGAACTCGGCGCTGAAGTCATCTTGATAGAGCAGTGCGGCCAGCGCCAGCAGCAGGGCCAGCGCCGTCCCGATCCATTGTCCGCAGAGCGCCGTCGTGATGCTCAGCGACCATCCCAGCGATGAGGCTACCAGCGGTTTCCATGTCCGGCGGAGCGTCGTCAGCTGTTGGCCGGTGAAGAGCCGGTAGCCCTCGGCGATGCAGCGAGCCACGCTGCGATCTTTTGTCAGTGCTTCTCTATCCATTGCTTTTCTTAGAAAATCATCCTGCCTTAAACATTCCTGTCCTGGAACAATCCTGTTCTGGAACAATTTTGTCTTGGAACATTCCGTCCTAAAACATTCCTGTCTTAGAATATTCTGCGCCGAAACTCTCCTAAGACCAGGGCCGTGGCGATCGCCACATTGAGCGACTCGGCCGTCGTCCTGCCTTGGGGGAAATTGGGGATGAGCAGCGGTCGTGTGGCCCGTCGCCTCACTTCCTCCGTCACCCCGTTGCCCTCGTTGCCCATCACGATCACGCCGTGTGGCTTGAGCGTCGTCTCGTAGATGTTCTTGCCGTCGAGCTGCGTCGTATAGACGGGGCAGTCCTTGTCGAGCGCGTCGATCAGCGGCACGAGCGGCGCATAGTGGATGGCCACGCGCGCGATGCTTCCCATCGTAGCCTGGACGACCTTCGGATTCCAGCAGTCGGCCGTGTCGGGCGAGCACCAGATGGCGCCCACGCCAAACCAGTCGGCCACGCGGATGATGGTGCCCAGGTTGCCCGGGTCCTGCACGCCGTCGAGCACGAGGGTCAGTTCGCTGGGGTCGATCCCGGCCCCATCCCGAGGTCCTGCGGGTATCTCGAAGACGCCCACCACCCCCTGCGGATGCTGCAGTTGCGAGATGCGCCTGACGTCCTCCATCTCGTCGTAGATGGCCACCGGCCGGAAGCCAGCAGCCTGGAGGTCGCCCACCACTTTCGGCCCTTCGGCCATGAACCAGCCCGTCGTCTTGCGCCCCTTGCGCGTCGATAGCGATCGGATGATTTTTACTTGGTTATTGGTTATCACAGTGCAAATATAGTAAAAAATGCGCCAATGATTCCCGACGGCTCTGTTTTTTTTGCTAACTTTGCGCAAAATAATGAATTTTATGAATTGGAAGAACCGACATACGCCCCTGTTATTGTTGCTGATCACGCTGGTAGCCACGGCCCTGACGGGTTGCTCCACGTCCAAGTTCGTGCCCGAAGACCGCTACCTCCTCGACGCCGTCCAGGTGCGCACCGACAGCAAGGACCTCGACGCCGCCCAGTTTGGCCAGTACGTCCGCCAAAAGGGCAACTCCCATTGGTTCTCCCTCTTCAAGATTCCCCTGGGCACCTACTCCCTGGCGGGCCGCGACTCCACGAAGTGGCTCAACCGCACGCTGCGCCATATCGGCGAGGAGCCCGTCGTCTATGACTCCCTGGAGGCCGCCCGGTCCTGCGCCGACCTGCGTCTGGCCATGCAGAACATGGGCTACATGAACAGTTACGTCGATTTCGAGACGCAGGTCCGTGGCCGCAAGCTCAAGGCCATCTATACCCTCCATCCCGGCGATCCCTACCGCATCAGTTCCTTCCGCTACGACATCCCCGACTCCGCCGTGGCCCAGGTCCTTGCCCCCGTCTTTGGCACGGGCGATCAGCAGGTGGGCGAGGTCTTCACCGTCTCCTCCCTCGACAACCTCCGCAAGCGCATCGCCACCGTCCTCAACGACTCCGGCTTCTACCGTTTCCACAAAGACTTCGTCACCTATACCGCCGACTCCCTCCAGGGCACGCAGGGCGTCAACCTCGTCTGCCGCATCCTGCCCTACCGCGAGAACAGCAGCGCGCCCCCCATGCCCCATCCCCGCTATCGCGTGCGATCCATCCACTACCGATCCGGCGACGGCTACGACCTGCCCCTGCGCCGCAGCGTGCTGGCCGAAAACACGGTGGTCAAGGCCGGCGAGTGGTTTAGCGCCTCCGACCTGCAGCGCACCTACAACAACTTCGCGCGGCTCGGCGCCGTCCGCTACACCAACATCACCTTTCGCGAGGACACCCTCCACAACCTCGACACCGACATCCGCCTCTCCATGCGCAAGCCCAACACCATCGCCTTCCAGCCCGAGGGCACCAATACGGCTGGCGACTTCGGAGCAGCCGCCACGCTGACCTATCAGAACCGCAACCTCTTCCGCGGCAGCGAACTCCTCAGCATCGAGTTCCGTGGCGCCTTCGAGGCCATCAAGGGACTGGAGGGCTACGAGCGCGGCGACTACGAGGAATATGGCGTCGAGGCCCGTTTCCAGATGCCCCGCCTGATGACCCCCTTCCTCTCGCGCAAGGGCCGTCGCGGCAGCACGGCCTCGACCGAGCTCTCCGTGGCCTGGAATCTCCAGAACCGCCCCGAGTTCCATCGCCGTGTCTTCTCCGCCGGCCTCAAGTATCGGTGGCCGACGCGCGACGGCAGGGTGCAGTACAAGCTCGACGTCCTCGACCTCAGCTACGTCTATATGCCCTGGATCAGCGCCACCTTCAAGCACGACTACCTCGACAGCGTCTCCAACCGCAACGCCATCCTGCGCTACAACTACGAGGACCTCTTCATCATGAAGGCAGGCTTCGGCCTCACCTACAACGCCGGCGACCGCGTCATCCGTGCGAGCGTCGAGACGGCGGGCAACCTGCTGAGCGGCTTCTCCCAGATCTTCCGCTTCAAGCAGAACAGCCACGGCCAGCGCCAGCTCTTCAATATCGCCTACGCCCAGTATGCCAAGTTCGACTTCGAATACACGCGCCTGCTGCGTTTCAGCGCCCACAACACGCTGGCCCTCCACGGCCTCCTGGGTGTGGCGTGGCCCTATGGCAACAGCACCGTGCTGCCCTTCGAGAAGCGCTACTTTTCCGGTGGTGCCAACTCCGTGCGCGGCTGGAGCGTCCGCGAGCTCGGCCCCGGCAAGTATCGTGGCCGCGACGGCCGCATCGACTTCATCAATCAGACCGGCGACATGCGCCTCGACCTCAACCTCGAGTATCGCACCCACCTGTTCTGGAAGTTCGACGGCGCCGCCTTTGTCGATGCTGGCAACATCTGGACGCTCCGATCCTATCCCGAGCAGCCCGGCGGCCAGTTTCAGCTCGACACCTTCTTCAAGCAGATCGCCGTCTCCTACGGCCTCGGCCTGCGCCTCAACTTCGGCTATTTCATCCTCCGCCTCGACGGTGCCATGAAGGCGATCAATCCCGCCTACGACGACCACAAGGACCATTACCCCATCTTCCATCCCCGCTGGGGCCGCGACTTCGCCTTCCATTTCGCCGTCGGTATGCCGTTCTGACGCCTGCGCCCCTCCTCTCGTGGGGCGCTCCTGGCGATAGAAAGGCCGATTGGTTGAATAAATCGTAAAAAAAACGGTATGTTGCGGGCCTTTTCAAATTTTATTTGTATTTTTGCCCCCAGTTTAGGATAGACCACACACGATCGACTACTGCAATGGCAGACATGAGAGACACCTGGGCACATGGATGAGGCTCGGGCGTTTTGCTTTTGGCTCCTACCGCGAGGTAGCCGATAATGATTAGGATAACATTATATATTATACTTTAAGGTTCAGGATATGTCGAATTTAAGATTTCAGGTCGTAGAGGAGGCGTTCAAGAAGCGCCCCTTAGAGGTGGAAGTTCCAAAGGAGCGTCCGTCCGAGTATTTTGGCAAGTATGTGTTCACCCGCGCTAAGATGTACAAATACCTGCCCGCCGCCATCTACACCCAGCTCACCGACGTCATCGACAACGGCACGCCCCTCGACCGCTCCATAGCCAATGCCGTGGCCTCCGGCATGAAGCAGTGGGCCATGGAGATGGGCGTCACCCACTACACCCACTGGTTCCAGCCCCTGACCGGCGGCACCGCCGAGAAGCACGACGCCTTTGTGGAGCACGACGGCAAGGGCGGCATGATCGAAGACTTCTCGGGCAAGTTGCTCGTCCAGCAGGAGCCCGACGCCAGTTCTTTCCCCAGCGGCGGCATCCGCAACACCTTCGAGGCCCGCGGCTATTCCGCCTGGGACCCCACCTCCCCCGTCTTCATCATCGACGACACCCTCTGCATCCCCACCATCTTCATCTCCTATACGGGCGAGGCCCTCGACTACAAGGCTCCCTTGCTCCGCACGCTCCACGCCCTCAGCGTGGCCGCCACCGACGTCTGCCACTATTTCGACCCGAAGGTGAGCAAGGTGAAGACCAATCTCGGTTGGGAGCAGGAGTACTTCCTCGTCGATGCCGACCTCTATAGCGCCCGCCCCGACCTGATGCTGACGGGCCGCACCCTCATGGGCCACGAGTCGGCCAAGAACCAGCAGATGGACGACCACTATTTCGGCACCATCCCCGACCGCGTGCAGAGCTTCATGAAGGACCTGGAGGTGCAGGCCCTCGAACTCGCCATCCCCTGCAAGACCCGCCACAACGAGGTGGCCCCCAACCAGTTTGAGTTTGCCCCCATCTTCGAGGACTGCAACCTCGCCGTCGACCACAACATGCTCCTGATGTCGCTGATGAAGAAGGTGGCGCGCAAGCACGGCTTCATCGTCCTGCTCCACGAGAAGCCCTTCGCCGGCATCAACGGCAGCGGCAAACACTGCAACTGGAGCCTCTCCACCGACACCGGCGTGCTGCTCCACGCCCCCGGCAAGACTCCCGAGTCCACGCTCCGCTTCGTCACCTTCATCGTCGAGACCCTGATGGGCGTCTATCGCCACAACGGCTTGCTCAAGGCCTCCATCATGAGCGCCACCAACGCCCACCGCCTCGGCGCCAACGAGGCCCCTCCCGCCATCATCTCCTCCTTCCTCGGCAAGCAGCTCTCCGAGCTCCTCGACCACATCGAGCAGAGCGACAGCGAGGACGACTTCATCATGGCCGGCAAGCAGGGCCTGAAGATGGACATCCCCGAGATTCCCGAACTGATGATCGACAACACCGACCGCAACCGCACCTCTCCCTTCGCCTTCACCGGCAACCGCTTCGAGTTTCGTGCCGTGGGATCCGAGGCCAACTGTGCCTCGGCGATGATCGCCCTCAACAGCGCCGTGGCCGAGGCCCTGACCGACTTCAAGGCGCGCGTCGATGCCCTCATCGCCCAGGGCGAGGACCGCATGAAGGCCATCGTCAGCGTCCTGCGCGAGGACATCACGGCCTGCAAGCCCATCCGCTTCGATGGCAACGGCTATAGCGAGGAGTGGGTCGAGGAGGCCCGCCGCCGTGGCCTCGACTGCGAGACGAGCTGCCCCGTCATCTTCGACAACTATCTCAGCGAGTCCTCCGTCCGCATGTTCACCAGCCTCGGCGTCATGACGCGCAAGGAACTGGAGGCCCGCAACGAGGTGAAGTGGGAGACCTACACGAAGAAGATTCAGATCGAGGCCCGCGTCATGGGCGACCTCACCATGAACCACATCATCCCCGTGGCCACCCACTACCAGAGCATGCTGCTCAAGAACGTGCAGAGCATGCGCGCCGTCTTCCCTGCCGAGAAGGCCGAGAAGCTCAGTTCGCGCAACATGAAGATCATCGAGGACATCGCCGAGCGCACCCAGGCCATCGAGCAGGGCGTGGAGGAGCTGGTCAACGCCCGCAAGGTGGCCAACCGCATCGCCGACGAGCGCGAGAAGGCCGTCGCCTACCACGACACGGTCGTGCCGAAGATGGAGGCCATCCGCTACCACATCGACAAACTGGAGCTCTGCGTCAGCGACGAGCTCTGGACGCAGCCGAAGTATCGCGAGCTCCTCTTCATCCGGTAACGCCCGCGCACAACTCTATTTTTTCCGTCTCTTTTCCCAGGCCTGGCAGGACCCCGTGGCGTGCCCCATCACGCTTCGTGAGCCCTCCAGGCCATTTTTCGTTTTGGCACGCTATTTGCAATGACACAGTTAAAACGAATCTTAAAAACTCATATCACAATAATGGAAAAGAAAGGTAATATTGGAGTAACGACGGAGAACATCTTCCCCGTCATCAAGCAGTTTCTGTATTCCGACCACGAGATATTCCTTCGCGAGATGGTCAGCAACGCCGTGGACGCCACGCAGAAGATGAAGACCCTCGCCTCGGCAGGCGACTTCTCCGGCGACCTGGGCGACCTCTCCGTCCGCGTCACCCTCGATGAGCAGGCTGGCACGCTCACCATCTCCGACCGCGGCATCGGCATGACGGCCGAGGAGATCGACAAGTATATCAACCAGATTGCCTTCTCCGGCGTCACCGACTTCCTCGACAAGTACAAGGACAAGGCCGAGGCCATCATCGGCCATTTCGGTCTCGGATTCTACTCCGCCTTCATGGTGAGCAAGAAGGTCGAGATCGTCACCAAGAGCTGGTGCGACGGCAGCCAGGCCGTGCGCTGGACCTGCGACGGCAGCCCCGAATATACCATCGACGAGGTGGAGAAGGCCGACCGCGGTTCCGACATCATCCTCCACATCGACGACGACAGCAAGGACTATCTCCAGAAATCGACCATCGAGCAGCTGCTCACGAAGTACTGCAAGTTTATGGCCGTGCCCGTGGTCTTCGGCAAGAAGACGGAGTGGAAGGACGGCAAGCAGGTCGATACCGACGAGGACAACGTCATCAACAGCGTCGAGCCCCTCTGGCCGAAGTCGCCGTCGTCGCTCAAGGACGAGGACTACAAGAAGTTCTACCACACCCTCTTCCCCATGAACGACGATTCCCTGTTCTGGATCCACCTCAACGTCGATTACCCCTTCACGCTCACCGGCATCCTCTACTTCCCGCGCATCAAGTCCAACATCGAGCTCCAGCGCAACAAGATCCAACTCTACTGCAACCAGGTCTTCGTCACCGACCACGTCGAGGGCATCGTCCCCGAGTTCCTGACGCTGCTCCACGGCGTCATCGACTCTCCCGACATCCCGCTCAACGTCAGCCGCAGCTACCTCCAGAGCGACGCCAACGTCAAGAAGATCTCGACCTATATCACCAAGAAGGTCGCCGACCGCCTGAGCAGCATCTTCAAGGAGAACCGCAAGGAGTATGAGGAGAAGTGGGACGACCTCAAGCTCTTCATCAACTACGGCATGCTCTCCGAGCGCGACGCCTTCTACGACCGCGCCAAGGACTTTGCGCTGATGAAGGACACCGAGGGCAAATACTTCACCTTCGACGAGTATCGCACGCTCATCAAGGACAACCAGACCGACAAGGACGGCAACCTCGTCTATCTCTACGCCGTCAACAAGGAGGAGCAATACACCTACATCGAGGCCGCCAAGGCCAAGGGCTACAGCGTCCTGCTCTGCGACGGCGAACTCGACGTGCCGACGGTCTCCCTGCTCGAGCAGAAGCTGGAGAAGAGCCACTTCGTGCGTGTCGATTCCGACACCGTCGATCGCCTCATCGCCAAGGACGAGGTCCACGAACTGACACTCTCCCAGGACGAGCGTGACAATTTGTCAGAGGCCTTCCGCTCCCAGATGCCCCGTCTCGACAAGACCGAGTTTGGCGTCGAGGTCCAGGCCCTTGGCGAGACGGCCCAGCCGACCGTGATCACGCAGAACGAGTGGATGCGCCGCATGAAGGACATGAGCCGCTTCCAGCAGGGCATGGGCTTCTACGGCCAGATGCCGGACAGCTACATGCTCGTGCTCAACGCCGACCACCCGCTCATCAAGCAGATCCTCGCCGACGAGACCGCTGCCACGGCCGAGACCATGAAGCCCGTCCTCAGCGAGATCAAGGGCCAGGAGGCCCGCCTCGCCGCCCTGCGCCAGGCCCAGAAGGACAAGAAGCCCGAGGAGATCTCCCAGGCCGACAAGGACGACCTCTCCCAGACGGAGAAGGCCCTGGAGGACCAGCGCGGCAAGAAGCGCCAGATCGTTGCCGACTATGCCAAGGACAACACCCTGATCCATCAGTTGGTCGATCTCGCCCTTCTCCAGAACGGCATGCTCAAGGGCGCCGCGCTCAACGACTTCGTCAAGCGCTCCGTCGAGGTGCTGAAGTAAAGTAGGATTCCTTCCGCCGCCACACCCCGCGGCCCATCAGGCTGGTGGGGGAAAGGTCATGGTCGCCTTTCCCCCACCAGCCTCTTTTTTTCAGCCTCGGCGTTTAGTATTCGTCGCCATACCAGCCGTCCAGATCGTGCTCTCCGTAGTCGTCGTGGTCGTAGCTCTCCTGGTCATAGTCGTCGTGGTCGCAGTCCTCGCAGTCGTGGTCATAGTCTTCGTGGTCGTAGTCTTCGTGGATGTATTTGTTGTAGATGACATCGTCGAGGTCGTGGTCGCCGTGGTCCAAGGCTTCGTCCTCACGCCAACTGTCCTCACGCCAACCGTCCTCATGGTCGTAGTCCTCATGATCCCCATGATGCTCGTGCGCGTGGTCGTGATGGTCGTGTGCGGAATGATGGCCCGATCCGCCCAGTCTCTTTTTCAGAAAGTGCGCTATCACGCCCGTGTATATAAAATCGAGTAGTCCCATATTCTTTTTGGCTATTGATACTACCGAGCAAGAACTTTTGTTGTTTTCCCGTTCTCGTCTCGCATGATATAAATCTGCCCTGGTGTCATAGCTTTTACTTTGCGTCCCTCAATAGTGTAAATAGCTTTTGCACCATTGGGCGTTACAATTATTCCTTCTACACCTGTGCCTTGATTCATCTTGGCGGAAGATATGCCTCCCGATGCTTCATAGCTGAGCCAAATCATATCTCGCTTGACATCTATCTGCACCTGAATTGGCCACGGATTAGCCAGCCCACTGTTGTAGATTGTGTAAGCATCCCATTGGTTTTCCCCATCGAAGCGTACAAGACCTATATCAGATACTGCCATCCATAGGGCATCATGTTTGTCTATTGCAATATCCACGATGCTGTTGCCGCCTATGTTGGAGTTATATTGGTTATAGATTTTCCAATTCGTGCCATCGTAGCAAACCAATCCACCACCATAATCTTTACCCATTACAGGCATTCCATTCCTACTATATCTACTATTCATCCATACTCTGTTATGCGAATCAACAGCGATACAGTCAACATAATTATAAGGAATAGGGGAATTTATCGTATCATGACACACCCAATTATGCCCATCAAAAGAGCACACTCCAAGGTCCGCGATTCCAACCCATACCCTGTCGCTCTTATCAAAAGCGAGGGATGTTATCATGTCGCCTGGCATTGGCGAATTTGAAGAGTTGTATTGAAACCATTGTACGCCGTCGTATTTATATAAGCCATTTGATGCTCCAACCCATAAATGGTTTTTGCTATCGAATTCCAGTTGTTTTAACTGCCCTGTTTGAAATGGCGTGTTATCTCGTTTGAAAACAGTTGTATCGGCATTTTCTATAACAGCCAGTATGGTATCGCTATTATTGGGTGCAACCCACAAACGTCCTCGCTTATCGTATGCAGCTGCGTTAATAGCAGGGTAATAGTCCTTTGCATTAGGAAACAGGTGTTTCCATTCCCCTTTCTCTGTGTATTGGGCAAGATAATCATTGGATGCAAAGCACACGTTGCCTTTCTCGTCGACTGTGGAAACCTCGTGCATCAGGTTCTGCGTCAATATATTCTTCTCCAGTTCTGTCTGTTCAAACGTGCCGTCATAGAATCTGAGCAATCCATGAAATCGTGTTGCTACCCATACATCGTTACCATCGGGTGCAATGTCGCATATCCAGTCGTTGCTGTAGTTTGAAGGAAGCGGGTAAGAGGAGAATTGTTTTCCGTCATATTTGACAAGTACGTTCCAATTTCCCATCCATAAATTACGATTCGTGTCGAAAGCTAATCCGTTAACATTGTTACTTGACAGTTGTCCGCCTGAAGTGTTGTACGAAGTGAAAGATGTGCCGTCATACTTGATTAACCCTCTGTTAGTTGCCAACCATTTGTTGTCTTTATCGTCGATTATTATATTGTTAACTTCACTTGCGCCACAGTTTAGAAGCGTGGTATTTCCATTGGAGGAAAGGAAACCAAACGTAAAGCCACCAAACCACAGCGTACCGTTTTTATCAAGAACAAGAGATTGGATAGCAGGATAGGAATGTATGTCTGCTTTGGGGTCGGGAGTGTAAACCGTATAGTAATTATCTTTCAAGATATAGATATCGTGTATTGCTCCAATATACACCTTATCTAATGCATCATCAAAGGCGAAACAGCTTTGAAGTGCAAAAGGGAACTGCCAATTCTGAAATGAGTTTTCATCATAAATGCTCATGCCTGTGTATTGGCCACCTATCCACCACTTGCCATTGTGGTGAGCCAGTCCAACGATATTGTTGTCTGCCAATCCATTTGTTCTATCAAGGAATTGGCATCGACCAGTGTTTTTGTCGTAAATAGCCAGACCGCCATCCGTTCCCAGATAAAGTTTGTCGCCATCTACAACAATGTTTCTGACCCATGCCTTTGAAAGATAATTCTTCCAATCGTTCACCTGTGCGTGACATACAGAAGCAGAAATCTGTATGCCGAGCAACATAAGGAAAATGACCATCTTTTTCATACGGAAATTATTGTCGTCCAACATTGCTTTACGAAGGTCTATTCTGTTCATCGTTTCTCTATGTTTTTATTCCAATACATTAGTGTCCCGTTAAAATCGGGACCAGTTAAATATTAATCAAATAGCCCC
>OGFM01001973.1_pt1 | contig 11358 bp, 7 predicted proteins | sample 1570871 | NCBI WGS metagenome assembly OGFM01 (sample SAMEA2581957, study PRJEB24529) | metagenome | biome: Human gut stool | place: China | collected 2011
GCATCCACCAGCGAGGCGAAACTCTCTTTCGTAAACACCCTGTCTACAATCTGCTTACCTCCACAGGTGATGCGCAGGGTAATGCTGTTATCAACGAACTTCTCGCCTTGTTCATTCTTCACAATGGGCAGGCTGTCATCCGGACGGCGCACCACAGACGAGCGATACTCCTTACCTTTATAAGTAATGGTCACTTTGGTATCGGAAACCTGCATGCGCTGGGGCGCTGTTACCACCGTACTGTCACGCATCAAGATCTGCACATCTTCTCCGTTTCTATTCCGGGACGTACAGGAGATGACCGACAACACCACTACGCAAGCCACTATATAAACCACTGTTCTCATTGCTTCTTTTTTCTTTAATTGACAAGGGCAAAGGAACAAAAAGAGTGGGAGAAATACAAATGAAAGCTGCTAAAAACAATAAGACCTTGCTCATACATGCAGATGAGCAAGGTCTTTTTCAGAGACTAATACCAATACATATGTACACCAAGAAACATTATAAAAAAAATAAGAAGAATTTTCTCATGACTATAAGCTTGATGTAATTAAGGCATTTTAAACATTTCAGAAGCTGCAAGCAAAAATGCTCCCACCCCATATACATCTGTAGAATCAAAACCGGCCCGGGTAGGTGCATTACCAACAGGCTGAATATAGCCAACCTTACCGTCCTTATGTACGTAAGAACAGAGAGCCTTCCATGCCCGTATTATCGGTTCCTTATAAGTTTTGGCATCTAAAATACCATTACGCACTCCCCAAGCCAAGCCATAACAAACAAAAGCAGAGGCGCTATTTTCCGGTTGAGGATAAGTGCCAGCATCAAGCAAACTGGCATGCCAAGATCCCTGCGCATCTTGCGTTTGTAGTATGCGGGCAGCCATTTCCTTGTATAAACGAATATAATAGTCACGCTTTAAATATTCTTCAGGAAGATTCTCCAATATTAAAGGGAAAGCGGCTAGCACCCATCCATTACCACGTGCCCAAAATTGTTTAGCACCATTAGGCTCACGCAAGACCCTCTTTGAACAGTCACGATAATATAAATGTTCGTTTCTATCATACAGAGAATCTGTACACTCCTCAAACTCTTTTTGCATAAATGTAACATATTTAGGATCCTTCGTCATTTTAGAAAGCGCTGCATATACAGGAGGAGCCATAAAAAGTGCATCAGCCCATGACCAACGCTCTAACTTACCACGCTCATCAGTTTTCATTAATGGAGCTTGTGACGGATATTTTATAACAGAATCTGCCCGAGCAATGGTTGGTTTTAATATTTCATTATTTCCATATCTACGTGCCAATTCTATATAGGTCTGTGATACACATATATCGTCAGGATGATGCAGTCTGTAATATGGCTGCCAGTCATGCTTTTCACCCTGCTGTTTCAGAAAGTCAAAATAAGTCTCATTATCAGTAACAGAGGCCCACGCCGCTAATCCTCTATACCAAGCAGCATTTGTCCAATCTAAATCAGGATGAACAACCTCCGGCTGATGTACAATCTGCCAGTTGGCAACCTTATCGGCAATAGTTTTTATAAATGATTTATCAGTGACTTGTTCCGGTTTAAGCCTAACCACCAATGACTGACTCACATTAGGCATCAGATTTACCTTATAACCAATAATGGTAATATTCGGATTAGGTTCATCATAATCAGTATCCGGAGTTGCAGGAACAGCAAAAGGTAAAACATCCTTTGGCAATTCAACAAATAAAGTTTTATCTTCCTTACGGAGTATAAATCCACCTGCAACTTGTTCTACATTAGCAGGAGTTAGCATTCGCCATGTTAATTGAGATGATTGAGAACCATTTTTAATTCTGTCCTCAATCACAACTTCCAATTCTCCATTCAACACAACATGCCTTTCCGCCTTATCAATCTTATTATACAAAGCTGTCAAATCAAATATTGCTTCCTTACGTTCCGGAGTATCGCTACAACTAATCAACTCTCCCCGACCTTCAGTATTAAACATTTCATCATTAATACTAAAAACATTATGGGCAAAATTATTGTATCGAAACACTTTCCAGCGCTGTCCATTGGCTCTGTTATCCCAAAGAGCAATGCCTTTTGACTCCAACGAATTATACTCTTGCGGCCCTAAATCAACAGCCCATCTCACCCCTTGAGCATCCATCACAAATGAACCTGCATCCAAATGCGTATGAGTGTTAGCAGAAGCTTTACCGCCTTTAATACCGACATAAATAGCATCTTCTTTCCATGAGCTTCTCATCAGGCAAACAGGAGCTTCATTTTTAGCTGCGAACATGTCCACTTTTGGTTTAGGCAAATTAGCCAAGTTTATGTCTTTTCCCAACACAAAAATAGAAGGTAGCATCCTACGATATTGCTCATAATCATAATTAGGGATCTCCAGCAACAATTTGCACTCATTCCTTAACAATGCAGGATTCTTGGTTTTCCGCGCAAACCAAAATAAAGAAGTATTCAACCGCATCCTACTACCAGAATCACCAAAATTAAACGGTAAGCAAGAAGGACCTACCATATGTAATATATACTCTCCTCCTTTGATAAATCCAGGAATAGCAGAAAGTCCAAAGTCATTACCATATAAAGTTTCCAATGCAGCAAGCAACATTACATTATAAGTTGTCCCGTAATGCCAATAACCATATCCTTCAGGATAAGCCCCATCAGGTCCATAACTGCTCATAGGTTTACGTATCTCTTCTATGGAACGTTCCATTATTTTCCGACACAATTTTTCATCTGTCTCCATTAATGCTATTGCACCATAGGCCATTGCCGTATTACATACTTGACTCCAATTATTTGTCTTATCCAAAAAGCCATTGTAACGTTTATCCATGGAAGGTTTCAAACCCTTATCTAGAATTGCTTTTCGTATCTTTGCCCTGTTCTTGGGGCTCAGAACTTCATATAACCAGTCATAACCAATAGACAAAGCCATAGTCATTTCCGCTACATCCAAAAAATGTTCAGGGTTCCAATTATCATATCCGGCCATGTACAACATTTCTTTTTCAGCCCGTTCAGCATACTTCAATTCACCGGTAGTACGATAGGCATAAGACAACATAAATATCCGGTAAAGAGCTTCACGCGAAGTATTTAACATTCTACGTCCTATTTTTATTTTCTCTAAAGGAGCAATAGGAAGCAGTCGTTCACAAGCCTGTAAAGTACGCTCTTGAAACAAACTCCATATGGAATCGCTTTGAATAAATTGCACTAATGACCTTTCATCCTCCTGCAACAATAAAAGCCGGGGATGCTGTGGCATTTTTTTATCCGGTAACACAAAGTTATCAGCGAACAATGTACCAGCACATACGGCACATAACACATATATTATTATTCTTTTCATATATAGCATTAAAAAAATAAAGTCATGGACTATACATATAAAGCATAATCCATGACTGATTTATTAATTAGAATTTATAGGTAAAGCCACAACGTCCGTTAGCACCGCTATACTGCAGATTATAAACTCTACTCTTGTTTCCAAAATAAGAGAATTGTTCACTATTAAGAACATTTACTGCTTCCACCCAGAAAGTCAGCCCTTTTACAATATTTACAGAGCCGTTCACATCCATCTGCCAACGTCCATCTCGCCATATATCACGCTCTGCATCCGAACCGAGAGCTTGAATATAAGAACCACAATAATTCATAGCAGCCTGGACAGTAAAACGCTTTGTAGAATAAGCTAACGCAAAGTTTGCTGTATGCTTAGCCTGTCCCGGTAAACGTAAAGAACCACGTTCCTGATCTGTTACCGCTTTAGAATGAATAAAGGTATAGTTACTTGTAAACATCAGGTTTTTCAGAAATCCCGGCAGGAATGTCAAACTGGTGTTCAATGTTATTTCAGCACCATAAACCTTGGCTGCATCACCATTCTTACTTTGGATAACTTTCCATCCATTATACTGGCTATTGGCATCATGTAATGTTCCCTCACTCAAATATTGGAATTTGTCAATATGCTTGTAAAACACACCACCGGAAATAATACCTACATTAGACAAATATTGTTCAAATAGCAAATCCAGATTATGTGCATACGCAGGTTTCAAATCAGGATTACCAATAGTGACACGTTCAAGATCCTGTGATACGTCTTGTTTCGGAACCAATTCAGAGATATTAGGCCGAGAATATCCGGTAGTCCATGCCAATCGAAAAATTGTTTTATCCGTCAGATCATATTTAAACTGCACATTTGGAAGGAACTTTGTGTAATCCAAAGAAGAAGCTATCGGAGTTTTTGTATATGTATTAAATCCTTCATCTGCCGGATCAGCTCCCCCATAAATCGGAGAATTCGGGTCAAAGCTACGTTCTATCTTATTAGCCTTATATTTTACATGAGTTTGCTCTACACGTACACCTGCCAAAATCATCAAATTTTGCAATTGGATTTTATTCATCGCATATCCGGCCAATACTCGTTCATTGGCATCATAGAAGAAAGCATCTGCAGCAGAATTTGATGTATAGGGATTATACTCAATATCATTGCTATTTGCGCTATTACTCATATACGCACGAATTTTGTTTATATCAGCAGCTGGACCAAAAGCAAGATTTCCATTTAGGAACTTATTGGACAGTTGTTCTTTGTATAAGAAATTAGACAAACAGTTAGCCTCACTGGCTGTAATAGAATAATTCTTCGTATCTTCCGGCATCCATCCTTTATTTTTCATAAACTTACCTTTCACACCAAATGAAAAGGTAGATGCATTATCTTTAATAAAGTAGTTTTTTGCACTATTCATACGGAAAGTAAAGTTTTCTCCCCGTGTTTCATTATTAAAGTTTTCAACAACATATAAATTATACCTGGAAATATCATCCGGACTTGCCGTGCCTAACTTTTCACCAGAAGGTTCAAATATATAATTATAACTTAAATACTTACTATTCATATCAGTTAGTGTCCCCATTACTTCATCAGGTAATTTCTGACCGTTGACTTTTTTGGTAGCCCTCCATTCCGGAGTCTGAAAACCATCCATCTCACTTATATAACTACGTGAAGATTTTGAATAAAACAATCCACCGTCAATTTTCCAAGTTCCTATTGTTGATTCACCGTCCAAATTGATATTAAGATTCTTTATTTTTTCATCAGAGGCTGTAACCTGAGTAATATTACGCATGCGTTTTGAACCAATACTACCATCTTCCATCAAATAATACTTTCCTCCATTATCTCTGAAACGGAAACGATTGCGATAACGTTCTCCTTCATTATCACGTTGATTATACATAGTACTCAGTACGAATTTCGTATATTGTGTTGGAGCCCAATCAATGGCTAAAGATGCCCCATGACGTGTAGATGTTCCTTTTTGGTATCTATAACGAAAATCCGTAGGTACATAAACATCTTCCTTCACTGACTCTCCTGTCTTATTATCAACCAATTCATAAGGCTCCCAACCTTCAGCCTCTAAACGGTCATATCCATTATGATTTACTAAATAGCTATAATTAGCACGAATTCCTAATACACCATTATCATTTTTTTGTGTTTTAAAGAAACGTTGTGCATAAGATGCTTTTACATTATAATCTGCTTTTTCACGTAAAAAAGTATATCCTGTTCCTAAATCAATGGAAAATTTAGGAGTGAGGGAACGAGCCGTACCAGTACGCATATTAATAACTCCAGCAATTGCATCTCCATCATTAGAGGGAAGTAATGTTTTCTGTACTTCCATAGAAGAAAGAATATCGGCAGGAATAACATCCATCGACTCATTACGTTTACCACCTTCTTGGCTACTCATTATTTGTTCACCATTAATATTGATATTAGTGAAATTAGCAGGAGTACCGCGTAACTGTACCTCTTTGCCATCAGAAGTAACCCCACTAAGTCTACGCAAAGCATCAGATACATCCAAATCAGGGAAACGTCCCATCTGATCCGCTGACAACACTTGCATCATGTTATCAGCCACTTTCTGCTGATTCAAAGCACGTTGTTGCCCATCAACAGCTGCTGAAATAACCACATCTCCTAACGCAATGGCAGACTGCTTCAATACAAAATTAGCAGTAGCAGTACCATTAGCCGTAATATTAATCATCTTAGTAACAGGTTCATACCCTAAATAGTTACATTCAATTTCACAAGTACCGACCGGAATACCCGACAATGTATAAGCTCCATCCAAATCTGTGGCAGTTCCTTGAGTGGTTCCCTTGACAATAATGGCAGCTCCCGGAAGAGTTTCGCCCATATCATCTTTCACTACACCACTAAGATTTCCTTTACCCTGTGCATAACCAGATATAACCGGTATGGTTACAACAGTAACCCACAACAAAAGTCTAAAAATGTTCTTCATAATCGTATAAAATTAAATGGTTAATATTAATTCTGCAGCTTCTTTATCTAAAAACAAGGTTGCATCAGAATGGGTACGTAACACAGAAGCCGGACAAGCAACTGAAACCGGACCACAAAGTGTCTGACGAACAGCCTGTGCTTTCCGCCCCGTAGGTACAATACAGATCACTTTTTTGCATGACATCAACGCAGGAATTGTAAGAGTCAGTGCCGTTTCCGGTACATCACTTAATGTCCCAAATTCACCATCGTTAACCTGTTGCTGACGACATATATTATCCAAAGAGGTTTGTCGTATCCATGCTTCTTCATCAAAACGAGCTTCATGCGGATCATTAAAGGCAATATGTCCATTTTCTCCTATTCCCATACTGACAATATCCAGCGGCGCCTGTCTCAATAAGCCTTCATACCGTTTACATTCGGCACTAATATCAATTGCATCGGACTGTATATAATTAACTTCATGGAAAGGTTTTCTGGAAAAGATTGCCTTTCTCAAAAAATTACCAAAATTTTGAGAAGCGTCTTTTCCCAGCCCCATGTACTCATCCATGTGGAATCCGGTAATACGAGTAAAATCGATTTCTGTATCCTCTGCCAATGCTTTCAAAAAGTCATCCTGTGAATGAGCGGCAGCAAAAATAGCCCTTACTATTTTTTGTCTGGCCATAAGTTCCCGGACATGTTTTTTGTAAAGTTCATAGGCAGCTATCCCCATGTCTTGCCGCGAATTATACACATGTATAGTCAGTGTATCTACTTTCAGTGTTTTAATTGGAACTATCATTTATATTTGCATTATTTATTAAACTTCAAATTATAATAAGCTGCCAAAAAGCGCAATCCAAAAGAAGTTCCGACATCCCTTTGAGTAAGCCATATCTGTCCTTTCTTCATACGCATACGAGTATTAATTACTCCACCCCGCAAATTAGGATCAGGATGATTGACGAGTTGGCATAGATCAAACGTTCTTGATATGTGAAAAAGGCCACAAAATCATTTGATGATTTGTGGTCTTTTTCTCATTTTTCCAGTCCTAATTTTTTCGCGTAGAAGTAGGTCAGAAAAGCGCCAAGTCCAAGTACAGCCACTGATACAACTAGCGCTAGAGAAACGCCTCCCAGCTTCATGAGGATAGGAAAACAGAAAACTGCGATTACTGCACCTAGTTTTCCGAAAAACGCGGCATAACCCGCCCCTTCAGCCTTAATGTCCAACGGAAAGACTAATGACGGAATGATGAACGTCGTAAGATTTGGACCAGCGTTCAGAGCAAGCTCAAACAGAACAAACGCTGCAATTGAAATAGCGACAGGCCATTTAAATAAATAGCAGAGCAGCAGAAGTAGAACAGCCGCGGCGGCGAGCAGGAATCCGTAAAACTGTTGTTTGACGGTCGAGACTTTATGAAGAATAAAAAGACCGGCTATAAATCCGATGAGAATGAACCAGCTGATAATAAACGTGAGATTCACCGAGTTCATTACGGATCCTAAAGGACCCAGTTTAGAAGTATCAAAACCGGAAATGCCGAGACTCATAATCAGTATCGGGAGAAAGATGCCGATTCCATATACTCCGAGCCCTGAACATCCCCAAGGCACACCAGAAAAAATCACTTTCTGAAGGGTTTCTCCTTTAAACAGATCTACTTTAGCGCCGTTAGAAGAAGAAGTTTTTTCCAAATAGGACGGTGGAATCTCTACATCAGGTCCAAGCATTGCCTTAACAACCTGTCTGGCTTCGTCAAACTTTCCTTTTGCAATAAGAAAGCCGGGACTTTTAAAAAAGAATAAACGGCTGATGATCATTAAAAATGAGAGAAAGACCACAAATAAGAAGATCTGTCTCCAAATTTCTGCGGTCCACTCGATCGAACAGAGAAAGAGGAAACCTCCGGCAGCTGACAAGTTTCCGAGAGCAGAAAATGATTTGGTGATACCGACCATCGTTTCCTGCCAGCGTTTCGGCATCACTTCATCAACATAGTCTGAGTCCAACGCAAAATCGCCTCCGATGCCGAATCCCATGACAAATAGCGATGGAATCAGCAGATCAATGCTTCCTGAGACGTAGACAACAAGCGCACCAATAAAAACAAGGATAGAGCTCAATCGAAGGAACGGAAGATATCCGTCCTTATCGGCAAGCTTTCCGATAACAAAAGATCCGACCATAATGCCGATCAGCTCCATACTGGCAATCAGACCTTGTGTCACGGAGTCCAATTCGTGATGCTGTACGATGGCAAGAAGAGGAATTAAGACGCCTGAAAGCGTTGCAACAGCGGCTCCTAGGAATTGACCCATCGCTGTTGTAATCAAAACCCGAAAATGCCCGAACCTCAAAGGCATCGTATCCAAATAGACCATTTTTATTCCTTATTTTTTCTTCAAGGATACGAGGAAGAGAAGGAAAAACAGAAAGAATGCGGCCGTTTAGAGACACAACAGCTTAAACAATGTGAAAAAGACCACAATATTTTTCAGAAAACCGTGTCTCCTAAAAATCAAAACAGCCGGGCGGCTGTTTCGTAGAGGTTTTAATTTGTGGTCTTTTTCACATTTTTCTTGACCGCTGATGAAGGTTTGAACCCGAGGTCATGTAAATAGACTCTCGCTTCATACACAAACTTGGGATCGGCCAAACGGTTTTCGATCCAGCGTTTCCAAGACTCTTGAGAGTAACCTTCACGTCCGGCGGCATTGATGAACTCGCCGGCAAAGCGGTTGCCTACGCCGCCGTCGTTGTGACGACTAAGAAGAGAGGCAAAGTAATTTCTCTGACCGTCCGACAAAGTCAGGTTCTGCCAATCATCATCGCTGTAGCCCACGAGATCTCTGACATCCGGAACATCCTCGGGCGGAACCGACTGCGTTCTTTCTACAAGAATGTTGGGACGATTCTTAACGGAAAAAATAATATGAGTAAATTTTCTGCCGGTCCGTACGAACTCGCACTCCACATGGAAGTCGATTTTGGTCGCTTCATTAATTTTGGCAGCGCACTCTCTGACGATTCGAGCGACGTCGCCGTTTAATTTTTTTTGAGAAATGTTAAGAATGTCTTTGAGCTCGGTAATCGTCATCTTTTTGACCTGGCCGCGCCAGCGCACGCACAGCTCGAAGAATCGTAATGTCGAAACACTCTTCAATTCGGAAATCTGTTTAATCGGATAGCGAATGAAGTTGCTGCGAATACGTGTCAGAAAGGGGAGGACTTCCTGGGAGAACGTCAGACCGATCATGCCGCTTCGATAAGAGACCTTAGAAATCCAACGGAACTCATCACGTTCTTTACCGTTGGATCCGAAGGTTCGGATAACGCTTCTGTTGTAAAGCGTATTGACTGCGTTCTGGAGGTATTTATAGGCCTTAGACCGCTCGCTGCCGATCTCTCTTAACTCTTTAGCAGAAACCCAATAACTTGCATCCCCTCTGACCTCCGGATTCATCGAATCGATCTTACTGATCGCAACTAAGATGATTCGAAGTTCATTTAGGGTGAGGTTGGTTTTCGCCGTCAGCAGGTCGTTTGATTTAACAACGACTGCATTGGTATTCCATAAAGAATTCTTTTTCCCGGCTTTAGGGCTGTCAGACCAATCATCATCGTCTGTGAGGAGTTCAAACTCCTGTTGTTGATTTTCGCTGGCCATTAATACCCTCCGATCCGGCTCATTCTGACATTTCGATAGTTGATTCTCTCACACTTCCTCTTCCAAAAGGAAAAAGAATCGGAAGCCTGTGGTCTTTTTTACATAATATTGTGGTCTTTTCCACATAAATTCATCGGCGTTTGTGGTAAAAACCACATATTAAGTCGCCTTTTTCACAGAAAAAAATAGCTTATTTGTGGTCAAATTCTCATATTTTGTGGTCTTTTATACATTTTTACCTCTGTATCTTTTTGATTTAAAAGTGAAAATAGGGGCCTAAAAAATAAAAAGATTAATATAAAAATATAAAAAAGGCCTATGACTAAAAGACACACCCAATTAAAAAGGCTTCAAAAAATTTTAAAGCGACGCAAACAGCTCAGTTTGGATGGAACAAATCAGCAAGCCTCTGTTGTAGAGAGTTTTCAAAAAGAGAACAAGTCAGACAACTCCGACAGAACCCCACAAAAATTTCGCAAAAAAGAAAATAGAAGAGATACAACAAGAGGAAAATCTAAAAGTGAGAAGAAAAAATTAAGTTGTCAAAAAGACGACGCAGAGAAGATCGGACAGAAGATATGGGAAAAAGACCACAATTTCAACGTCTGAAAGTTAGCTTAGGCCACAGAAATTACAGTGCACAGTGGTTATGAGTGCCAGAATAGAAATAGTTCCGGCCAATTTTTGATAAACCCAAGGCTATCAGGGCTTTTTATTAAATTTAAAAATAAAAAAATCAATAAAAAAGCAATAACCTGTCTTGATCCAGTATTTTTAAAAACAAAAGCAGAGTGGGAAACTTATGCATGCTTGGAAAACAAATCATCTTCGAAATATATTCTTGTGTTTATTATGGGGGTTTCAAAACAAGCAGATAAAATTGTAGATGCAGCTGTAAAATGTGCAAATGAAAATAATTTGCACATCTTGATATTAGGGGATCAAGAACGTTGGTATAAATATAGACATATAAAGCATTATGGAGTTGCAAGTCCGAGAGAGTTTATCAGATTGATAGCTGAGGCTACATGTGTTTTTACAAATTCTTTTCATGCGACAGCTTTTTCAATTATCTTAAATAAAGCTTTTTATACTGAAATGAATATTAGTAATAATGAAAGAATACAAGCCTTATTAGATATTGTCGGTTTAGAATCAAGAATAATGAAAAATGGAAAAATGGAATATTTATATACAACAGATATTGATTGGAAACGAGTGAATAATAAATTAGAGATTGCAATAATGAAATCCAAAGAGTTTCTTGAAAAATCAATACAGTAAGAGATGTATTTAAGAA
>OGFM01001982.1_pt1 | contig 11282 bp, 7 predicted proteins | sample 1570871 | NCBI WGS metagenome assembly OGFM01 (sample SAMEA2581957, study PRJEB24529) | metagenome | biome: Human gut stool | place: China | collected 2011
CAGGAACTCTTGCAGTGTTCCGTTCGGACTCTGACGGAGATAAGCCTGACAGCGTTGTTTATACTCAAAGCGGCAAGCCTAAGAAAATGACCGCAGAGAACAAGAAGGTGATCCTTCTCGGCGAGGATAATATAGAAGCCTATGACAGTGCAGGAAATCTACTTGCAACAGCGGCAGTGTCCTCTGAGTATCTTGACTTTGTTTACCTCAACGACAGCGTTTATTTCCTAGGTCTGCATGAGATAAACAAAATAGCTTTCGAGACCTGACGAAAGGCAGGAAAATATGGCATATTTTTTTGACGGAGCAGTTATAATGATCCTTATCGTGACTGCTCTGACAGGATACTGTAAGGGCTTTGTGAGATATGTCATCACAATGCTCGGAACAGTGGCAGCCGTTCTTGTGGCTTTTCTTATAGCCAATATGTCGGCTGAAAATGTATATAACAAATATTTTAAAACACAGCTTATAACGAGCCTTGAAAACGCTGCTGAACAGACGGATCTTTCAAAGCTTGTGAGCAATGAACTGAAAAACGAGGGCGTTGATATCGACCTTTCAGATGAGGAGATAAAAAACGTTCTGTCAGGGGCAGGCACTCTTGCGGAGAATACCGAAAAGCTGCTTGTTTCAAAGGGAACAGACCTTGATACCGCTCAGCAAAAGGGCGAGGAGCTTTCAGAGTATATCCACAGCGTTATGCCCCAAAAGCTCAGCGAAAAGCTGGAGGGCAATAAGCTTGGAAAAAGTTTGTCTAAGGCGGTGAAATTCACTGCCGAGCAGATAGACGAAGCCGTCAAGGCTCTCTCTGAGGGTGGCAGAACTGGTGCTGAGTATCTGGAAAAGAACATTTTCCGACCGATCGCCCTGACTTTTATAAGGCTTTGCGTGTTCATGATGGTGTATGTGCTTATGGAGATAGTCATAAGGCTTATCCTGCGTCTGTCTGGAGTTTTTACCCGAATGGCAGGTCTGACAGCGGCAAACCGTTTCGCAGGCATGGCGCTTGGTCTTTGCAAAGGTGGTCTGTATCTGGTGTTGATAGCCTTTATGGTCTGCACTGTGATAAATGCCACCGAGAACAAGCTTCCCAAGTTCAACAGCGCTGTTTTTGAAAATACCTATCTGTTCAGTTACTTCTTTGATATTCTGTATAAATGATTACCGTAAGGTGTATCAGTAAGGAAAGGAGCAAATAAAAATGTTAATGTGTTCAAGATGTAAAAAGCGTCCTGCTGTGGTGTTCATCTCACAGATGAACGCCAAGGACCCTCAGCACAAGAAGAACGAGGGACTTTGCCTTGTTTGTGCCAAGGAGCTTGGCATTTCGCAGGTGGACGATTATATGAAGGCAATGGGCATCTCAGACGATGACCTTGAAGCAATGTCAAATCAGCTTATGGAGGCTTCCGACGGGGACGATTTTGAGCCGGGCGGAACGAACTTCCTGAGCAATCTTTTCGGCGGTGATGCAGCCAATCTTTTCAGCAACCTCGCAGGAGGTATGCCTAAAGCCACCGATGAGGGCGGAGAGCAAAAGCCAAAGGATAAAAAGAAAAAGCTTAAATTTCTCAACAACTATTGCACAAATCTTACTCAGAAAGCAAGAGAGGGCAAACTTGATAACGTTGTGGGCAGAGATAAGGAGATATCAAGAGTTATCCATATCCTGTCAAGACGTCAGAAGAACAACCCATGCCTTATAGGCGAACCTGGCGTTGGTAAAACAGCCATTGCCGAGGGTATCGCACAGAGGATAGTTGGCGGAGATGTGCCGTTCCATATCAAGGATAAGGAGCTTTACCTCCTCGACCTTACCGCACTTGTTGCAGGCACTCAGTTCAGAGGACAGTTCGAGAGCCGTTGTAAAGGACTTGTAGAGGAAGTAAAAGAGCAGGGCAATGTTATCCTCTTTATAGACGAGGTGCATACCCTTGTTGGCACAGGCGACAATGAGGGAACGATGAACGCAGCTAATATCCTGAAACCGTCCCTTTCAAGAGGCGAGATACAGGTAATAGGCGCAACGACTTTCAAGGAGTACAGAAAGTATATCGAAAAGGACTCTGCACTTGAAAGACGTTTCCAGCCTGTAACAGTTTCCGAGCCGACAGTTGAGGATACTATCACAGTTCTTGAGGGCATAAAACAGTATTACGAGAATTTCCATAGAGTAAAGATTTCAGACGATATGCTCAGAGAGTGTGCAGTGCTTTCTGAAAGATATATCAACGACAGATTTCTCCCTGACAAGGCGATAGATCTTCTTGACGAAGCCTGCGCCTGCACAAGTATCAGAACGCCTGAGATAGAGGAGTTCGACGCACTTAACGAGGAGCTTAAAAAGCATGAAAAGCTCGTTGAGGATTACGAGCAGAAGTCAGAACCCGACTATGAGATAATCGCAAAGGAAAAGGGCGAGATACTCAGGATCCAGAACAGACTCAAAGAGGTGGAAGAAACTCTTAAAAACGTTCAGGTAACAGAGGAAGATATATCAAAGGTAATAGAGCTTTGGACAGGTATTCCTGCCAATAAGATAGCTCAGACCGAGTATGATAAGATAAAGCACCTGAAAGAGGCTCTTTCAAAGCGTGTTATCGGCCAGGACGAAGCCGTTGATAAGGTCGCAAAGGCAATAAAGCGTACAAGGGTTCAGCTTTCAAAACGTCGCAGACCGGCTTCGTTTATTTTCGTCGGCCCAACAGGCGTTGGAAAAACAGAGCTGGTGAAAGTCCTTGGAGAAGAGCTTTTTGACGCCACCGAGCCGCTTATCAGAGTTGACATGACCGAGTATATGGAGAAGCATTCTGTATCAAAGCTTATCGGCTCACCTCCGGGATATGTAGGCTTTGACGAAGCAGGTCAGCTTACCGAAAAGGTGCGTCGCAGACCATATTCAGTGGTACTTTTTGACGAGATAGAAAAGGCTCACCCTGACGTTATGAACATACTCCTTCAGATACTTGACGAGGGACGTATCAATGATTCACAGGGCAGAAGCGTTTCATTTGAGAACACAGTTATCGTCATGACATCAAACGCAGGTTCGACCGACAGAGATACAGGTGTGGGCTTTAATAAGACCGACAGTGATATCGCCAAGGATAAAGCAATGAAAGCACTGAGAGATTTCCTGAGACCTGAGTTTCTTGGAAGAATAGACGAGATAGTTGTGTTCAATCCGCTCACAGAGGAGGATTTCGCAGGCATAGCAGGTCTTATGCTGGACGAGATGAAGTCGCCGCTGGAGGAGAAACATATCAGCCTGAGATATACAGATGAAGCTCTGAAAACTATCGCACATAAGGCATACGGTCAGAAGCTTGGCGCAAGAGATATCCGCCGTGTCATAAGAAACGAGGTGGAGGATAAGATAGCCGAACTGCTTATAGACAAGGGCGAGGGAGCGGTGTCCGCCGTGGCAATATCCGCTGACAACGGAGAGATAAAGGTGGACGCACTTTAAAAGCCTGAAGTTATAAAATCAGGGTAAAAATTATAAAAAAATACTTGATTTTTATGACGGTATGTTATATAATAAAGGTAAGGTTGTTAGTTTTTTAACAACGTGAATTAAAAAATTAAATTGAGAGGTGTCTTTAAAATGGCAGGTTTAAACAAAGTTACTGTTGATGACATTAATGTAAAGGGCAAAAAGGTACTCGTAAGAGTTGACTTTAACGTTCCTCTTAAGGACGGCGTTATTACAAACGATAACAGAATAACAGCTGCTCTCCCAACTATCAAGAAGCTGGTAGCTGACGGCGGCAAGGTAGTTCTGTGTTCACATCTTGGCAAGCCAAAGAACGGCCCAGAGGCTAAGTTCTCACTTGCTCCTGCTGCTGCAAGACTTGCAGAGCTTCTTCCTGAAACAAAGGTAACATTCGCTGCTGACGATACAGTAGTTGGCGACAACGCTAAGAAGGCAGTTGCTGAAATGGCTGACGGCGATATCGTTGTTCTTGAGAACACAAGATTCAGAGGCGCAGAGGAAACAAAGAACGGCGAAGCTTTCGCTAAGGAACTTGCTGACCTCGTTGACGACGAAGTATTCGTAATGGACGCTTTCGGTTCAGCTCACAGAGCTCATGCTTCTACAGCTGGCGTTACAAAGTTCGTTAAGGAAACAGCAGTTGGTTACCTCATGCAGAAAGAGATCAACTATCTCGGAAATGCAGTTGAAACACCTGTTAGACCATTCGTTGCTATCCTCGGCGGCGCAAAGGTAGCAGATAAGCTCAACGTTATCTCAAACCTCCTCGAGAAGTGCGATACACTTATCATCGGCGGCGGTATGGCATATACATTCCTTAAGGCACAGGGCAAGGAAGTTGGTCTTTCCCTCGTTGACGATACAAAGATCGACTACTGCAAGGAAATGATGGCAAAGGCTGAAAAGCTCGGCAAGAAGCTTCTTCTCCCTATCGACACAACAGTTGCAGCAGGTTTCCCTGATCCTATCGACGCTCCTATCGATGTAGAAGTTGTTGATTCTGACAAGATCCCAGCTGACAAGGAAGGCCTTGATATCGGCACAAAGACACAGGCTCTCTTCGGCGAGGCTGTTAAGTCTGCAAAGACAGTTGTTTGGAACGGTCCTATGGGCGTGTTCGAGAACCCAACACTTGCAAAGGGTACAATCGCAGTTGCAAAGGCACTTGCTGAAACAGACGCTACAACTATCATCGGCGGCGGCGACTCAGCAGCAGCAGTTATTCAGCTTGGCTTTGCTGATAAGATGTCACACATCTCAACAGGCGGTGGAGCTTCACTTGAATACCTCGAGGGCAAGGTACTCCCAGGTATCGACGTAATTGCTGACAAGTAATATATCTTACTAGGCTATAAGCTAGGGGCAGGCAGGTTTTGCCTGTCCCTTTTTTATGCAGAAATCGAGGTAGTAAAAATGAATGAAATAACACTACTTGCAAAAAGCGGATTAGGCTGGCAGGGGATAGGCGGAATAATTCTTCTGCTCACAGGCATTGGACTTATCTATTTCGGTATAAAAGCCTTGCAGGGCTATCGCTTTTTCCCTGAGCAGGAACATAATATCCCTGAGGAGGATCACTACGAACCAACTCAGGCAAAAGCCTTGCAGAAGATCAAGACCACAATGCCCGACTTCAACGGCGGTGAGGACAGAGTTTTTACCGAGTGGAAAATAGGCTATACCATTGACGGCGAGAAGTATACCCAGATAGTCACAGACAACGGCTATGAAAAAGGCGACATGATAGACATAAAGTATAACCCAGAAAACCCACAGGAATTTTACCTTGACGACGAAAAATCAAAGGTAGAAGTCACTGAGGAGGAAAAGGAAGCCGAGGAAAAAGAGGAGAAAACGCCTTTTGGCTATGCGGCTATCGCTATCGGTGTCCTGCTTGGCGTTTTCGGTGTCGTTATGCTTATAGACAAGCTGTAAAAAACAGATAAAATAAGTCCAAGCCTTTGTTAATTAGTTGACAAATACGAGTGAATGTTGTATAATAGACTTGGAAAACTAGCAGGAGCAGTTTTTCTGTTCCCTATAAAAAATAAAGGAGTTTTTTATCATGAAAAAAGCTGTAAGAAAAGCAATTATTGCAGGAAACTGGAAAATGAACAAGACAAGACCTGAGGCTAAGGAGCTTCTTGAAGCTATCAAGCCACTTGTTGCAAACGCTGAGGGCAAGGTAGAGGTTATCGCTTGCGTACCTTTCACAAACCTTGAAACTGCTATCAACGCAACAGCAGGTTCAAACGTAAAGATCGGCGCAGAGAACGTTCACTTTGAGAAGAGCGGCGCTTTCACAGGCGAGATCTCAGCAGATATGCTCGTTGAGCTTGGCGTTGAGTACGTTGTTATCGGTCACTCAGAGAGAAGACAGTATTTCGGTGAAACAGACGAAACAGTAAACAAGAGAACAAAGGCAGCTCTTGCAGCTGGTCTTAAGCCTATCGTCTGCGTTGGCGAGCTTCTCTGGGAGCGTGAGTGCAACATCACAGAGGAAGTTATTGCAAGACAGGTAAAGCTTGATTTCTTCGGCGTATCAGCAGAGGACGTTAAGAAGTCTGTTATCGCTTACGAGCCAGTTTGGGCTATCGGCACAGGCAAGACAGCTACAGCAGATCAGGCAGAGGAAGTTTGCGCATTCATCAGATCAACACTTGCTAAGATCTATGACGAGGCTACAGCAGAGGCAGTTACAATTCAGTACGGCGGCTCAATGAACGCTAAGAACTGCGCAGAGCTTCTTTCTAAGGAGAACGTAGACGGCGGTCTTATCGGCGGTGCTTCACTGAAGGCTGCTGACTTCAACACTATCGTTCAGGCAGCTGTTGAGGGCTAATTAACAGACGGATATCTAGGGGTAAAATATCATTCGTCACAAGAACAAACAAATAAAAAGTTCCGCAGGGGACGGCTGCGGCTGCCCCTGCGATTTTTTTGAAAGGACTAAGAAATATGTCAAAGAAACCCATAGCACTTATCATTATGGACGGCTTCGGCTATAATCACAAGGATTACGGCAACGCTATCAGAGCTGCCAAAACACCTAATATCGACAGACTTCTTGCCAACTATCCGCACACTCTTATCGGTGCAAGCGGCATGGACGTTGGACTTCCTGAGGGACAAATGGGTAACTCAGAGGTAGGCCATACAAATATCGGCGCAGGAAGAATAGTTTATCAGGAGCTTACAAGAATTACAAAGTCTATCAAGGACGGCGAATTCTTCTCAAACGAAGCTTTCACAGCAGCCGTTGAGAACTGCAAGAAGAATGACAGCGCACTTCACCTGTTCGGACTTCTTTCAAACGGCGGCGTTCATTCACATAATTCACACCTCTATGGTCTTTTGGAGCTTGCTAAGAAAGCAGGTCTTACAAAGGTTTACGTTCATTGCTTCATGGACGGCAGAGATGTTCCTCCTACAAGCGGTGCTGACTTCGTAGCTGAGCTTGAAGAAAAGCTCAAGGAAATTGGTGTCGGCAAGATAGCAACAGTAATGGGACGTTACTATGCAATGGACAGAGATAACCGTTGGGAGCGTGTAGGCAAGGCTTATGACGCTATGGTATACGGCGAGGGCAATAAGGCTGATAACGCAGTTGACGCTATCAAGGCTTCCTATGCCGCTGACGTTACAGACGAGTTCGTTGTTCCTACAGTTATCGATGAGAACGGCAAGATATCCGCAAACGACAGCGTTATCTTCTTCAACTTCCGTCCTGACAGAGCAAGAGAGATAACAAGAACTCTCGTTGATGACGACTTCACAGGCTTTGAAAGAAGAAACGGCAGATTCCCACTTTACTATGTATGCATGACACAGTATGACGCAACAATGCCAAACGTTGACGTTGCATTCAAGCCAGCAAGCCTTGAAAATACTTTCGGCGAGTATATCGCAAAGAAGGGTCTTTCACAGCTTAGAATCGCTGAAACAGAGAAGTATGCACACGTTACATTCTTCTTCAACGGCGGCGTAGAAGCTCCTTTTGAGAACGAGGACAGAGCCCTCATCAATTCACCAAAGGTAGCAACTTATGACCTCCAGCCTGAAATGAGCGCATATCTTGTTTGCGACGAAGTTCTCAAGAGAATAGAGTCTGACAAGTATGACGCAATTATCCTCAACTATGCAAACTGCGATATGGTAGGTCACACAGGCGTGTTCGACGCAGCCGTAGCAGCAGTAGAAGCAGTTGACGAGTGCGTAGGCAAAACGGTTGACGCAGTTCTTGCAAAGGGCGGCATAGCACTTATCACAGCAGACCACGGCAACGCAGATAAGATGATGGAAGAGGACGGCTCTCCATTCACAGCCCACACAACCAACCTGGTGCCTCTTATTATCGCAGGCGCAGGCAATGTTCTTATCAGAGAGGGCGGCGTGCTTGCTGACCTTTCACCAACAATGCTCAAACTCATGGGTCTGGAGCAGCCAAAGGAAATGACAGGTAAGTCTATTATCAAGGACTAATTTTCATAAAATAATCAAGGCAGTACCGAGAAAATCGGCACTGCCTTTTTTTTGTATTCCATCTATTCACTTGCTCTGTATATTGCCCTAACCCTATTTCAGCGGGTCAAGCCCTTTAGCCATTATGCAATAGGTACTGCCGTATGGGTTCGGTATGGGTGGCATTCTGCTCACATGGAACTCTTTCGGCAAACCACGGCAAAGGTAATAATTAAGAATGAAGAATGAGAAAGGAAAGAAGAAGAATTAAGAATGAATAACGGAGAATGACGAGGTACAAATGAAGACGGTGAACGAATTGTACTTTATTGTACAATGTCCACCGCTCATCGATTCATAGTTTGGTTCACTTATTGTATATGTTCGATTCGTTTAATCAGTTCATTTCCTAAAGCAGTTTTGTCCTCGATGTGTTTCAAAACTGCAGTCACGAATGTATTGCTTTCAAAGTCACCACGTACTTGTTCGAAATCCTGTTTCATATCATCGCGAGAACCATCAACACCGAATCCGGTCATTGAAGAAAGCGAGAACTCTTTCTTTGCGTCTTCATAAACCATTTTATCCAACCCTACCACAGCTTTCTGCCATGCTTTCACGATAGTAACCACGTCCTGAGCAGTTACCGTTTCCGGATTCAAGCCATAAAATTCCTGAATCTTATTATATGCCCAGGTCCATTCATACGTGTAATAGTTTTCATGCATTTCCGCAAAACTGGCATTAATAGATTTCAGGCGGTTAATAGAGCCGTTTTCGATACCGTCCAACAATCGGTCTATTTCACTCTTGGGAGCAATCAGTCCGGAGATGTCCACCCATTCGCCGACACCGATTTCCGTATCCGGTTTCAGGTGCTGGCGGATTTCGTCATTACTTTGGAAATTAATGCCTTCCAACCGTTTTATGATAGAGTTCCCCAAGAATTTGTTGATGGCAATTTCATAGAAACGAATCCCGTTATTCAAAGAAGAATTCTTGATCTTTGCACTCTGGTAAGAGTAGATTTCAGAGGTTTCGCCGGATACCCGTTTCAATTCCTTCAAAATAGAACGTCCCTTGAACATCTTTTGAATGGTATATGGACTCAAAAGGTTATAATTGATATAATCAAGCCGGTTCGGATCTTTCCGTTTGTCACGTTTCGGCCATTTCTGGGCGTCACGGATTGTCCCGACACTTCTCAGATTCACTCCGGGAACCAGATAAGTGGTATTCCGTTGTTCTATCAAATAGGAGAAAGGAAGATTGGAAGTGTCGGCATGGTTTACATGACGTCCCATTACCAAAGAAAAAGCTCCGACACGTGCCGGCCATAAGATATATGCATCAGAAGTCGTTTTTGCCCCTCTTTCCATGGTCCCCTGATGAATCGGTCCCAACTTATACATATGATTACTCTGATTAGATCCCGAACCTGCATTCATGAATGAGAACATTCCGGCAATCAACAAAGTCGATTTATGGTGAGTCACCGTGAAAGGGCCTGCGAAGATAGCGCACGCTTCTCCATTTTCTCCCTGGCAGTTGCTGAAGAATAACGAGTCGGAAGCAGAATAATTGTGTCCCAGTTTACAAGCTTGTCCGACAAAGCAACGGCTTAGCATCGTTCCGTCGTCCACGTCTGAACCGGAAGAGATAATAAAGTCGTCGCAGATCACCCCGTGACCGATATGCACAGGTGCCGTCACATTACTATTGATACTGCCATTGGTCAGCCGACAGGTTCCACAGATGTGGCAATAATCACCAATCCTGACATTTCTGATTGAACCTGTATTAAGAATCATCACATGATCACCAATACTGCCGACAGTAGAAGCGTGCTTATTGGAATAGTAATCCGTAATCGCTTTCATGCGATTGATTAGTTCAGGACGATGACGGTACAACGCCAATATGTAGGCCTGATGCGCTGACAACTTGTCGTTAATGAGTACTTCACGCCCTCCTGTTTCATTAAGAACTGTCGCCTCTACCCCATTACCGAAAGTAGTAAGCCTGTCCACCAGAATGATATCCACATTCTCAATGAAGGTATCATTACCGATCTCATAATTAGCAATGTAGTTCTGAATGTTTTCAATGCAGCAGTTATCCCCTACTGTCACATTGTGCAAAGTTACATGACGCAATCCGGAATGTTTCCTGATGCCTCCCGGCAATGTAAATTCAGCATCAAATACACCCAGTTTCACTTCTCCCGAAAAACGGGTGTGATGAACGTACTCACAATTAAACCCCTCTGCAACTGATACATTTCCCCAATCATCAGCCAGACACGACTGGCTCTTTAACTGAAGCACTTCATCTTCAGTTAGTCTACGATAATCTTTCATATTAATAAATATAAGTAATGTGCCGCTTCCCCCAATCAGCAAAGCAGCACATTGATTAATTATTCCTCCTCTTCGTAGATCTGATAAAGAAAATCGTTATAGGGGTATTTCTGAACGTGTAATTCTTTCACTCGTTGATAAACTACGCTTTTCAGTTCGTCCATATTGATTCTTTCGCGGGCGGAAATAAAGAGACAGTTGTCTTCCATTTTTGCCATCCACGTCTTCATCAGTTCTTCGAGTGTTAAGTTTTCTTTCGTTCGGGGGGTAAGGTCATCCGGCGCTTTCTCCACATAGGTGTAAGCGTCTATTTTATTGAATACAAGTATCATGGGTTTGCCACCGCCGCCAATTTCGGCAAGTGTCTTGTTTACCACTTCGATCTGTTCTTCAAATCCGGGGTGAGAAATATCGACTACATGCACAAGCAAATCCGCTTCACGCACCTCGTCGAGCGTCGACTTGAACGAATCGACCAAATCAGTCGGCAATTTACGGATAAATCCTACCGTATCGGATAACAAGAACGGCAGGTTATCGATAATCACTTTACGCACAGTGGTATCCAGAGTAGCAAATAGTTTGTTCTCGGCAAACACTTCGCTCTTCGAGAGAAGGTTCATCATGGTTGATTTTCCGACATTAGTGTAACCTACTAATGCAACGCGTATCATGCGTCCACGATTTTTGCGCTGGGTAGCTTTCTGCTTGTCAATCTCTGCCAAACGTTCTTTCAGTAACGACATACGGTTCAAGATGATACGGCGGTCCATTTCGAGTTGCGTTTCTCCCGGTCCGCGAAGCCCCACGGAACCTTTACCGCCACCGGCTCCGGAACCGCCTCCCTGGCGTTCCAAGTGAGTCCAGAGTCGTTGCAGGCGTGGCAACATATATTTATACTGGGCAAGTTCCACCTGCGTCTTTGCATTAGCAGTCTGAGCACGCATCGCGAATATATCGAG
>OGFM01001986.1_pt1 | contig 11270 bp, 6 predicted proteins | sample 1570871 | NCBI WGS metagenome assembly OGFM01 (sample SAMEA2581957, study PRJEB24529) | metagenome | biome: Human gut stool | place: China | collected 2011
CGCCGGGTTGCGAGGAGGGTTTTACACCCCTCCTTCGAACCTCCCCAAACGCTACGCGTTCATACCAAAATATGGGGCAACCGGCGGATAAGGCGAAAAAGCCCAACAAGGATAAATTCATAAAAATCCGTTTTCAGGACGAAGAAAGAGAAGAGCTTTTTGAGGCCGCAAAGAAACGCGGAATGAAATTATCCGACTTAATCCGCAATGCAGTTTGCGGATATATCGGGCGGACCCAGACCAAAATAAAGCCCGCCATGAACATAGTTGCCGTCCCCGATAAGGTGATAATCGCCGTAAACAAAATCGGCACAAACGTCAACCAACTCGCAAGGAGCGTCAACACAGCCGTTAAGTATGGCGAAAATTTTGATGCGATAGCCATTCAAGCGACCCTGTTTGAAGTGATCTTTGCGCTATACCAAATTATTGAATCTTTAAAAGCAGAAAGGAAAATGTTAAATGATTGAGAAATTCATAAAGGTTAAAGACGGATTGGAGTATCTTTTGGGAAACATTGATTCTGCCGGAAGAACGCGCCGCAGCGAAATTGTTGGCGGATGTTTTCTGCCGGCAGTAAGAGAAGCCCGAAAGGCTGCTTCAAAATTCAGAGAACCCGAAATTACATTTTCATATCGCGACCCAAACCCGATAGAGGAAATGGGGGGACGCAAATTTGAAGATGAATTGCAGGAAGCGATACTGGAAACATTCTTGCCGGGGCTTGACCGAAGCAAATTCAACTATTTGTTTATTCGCCATCACAATCCTGATAAAAGTTATGAGCTTAACTTCTATATGGTCGGGATAGCGGATGGGAAACAATTTTCGCCCTATCTTGTAAAACGAGATTTACGGGCGCATAAATTGCTATTGAAAATGCTCCATCAAAAATCCCCTGCGTTGAAAAATCCCAATGGAATAGAAAGATTGCGTCTCTTTGTCCCGAACCCGAGAAGCAACGAATTCACAAAGAAAACATACGAATTTGTGAACAATTGCGCGAGGAACGTTTTATTCTCCGGAATTAAGAGCAAGAACGACATTATACACACCTTGGAAAATCATGGAATCAATATAACGAATATAGGGAAAAACTATATCACGATTCTTCACGAAAACAGGAAAGTTCGTCTCCGCGGTCCTGCTGCCGAAGATAGCTTTAATATGGATACGTTTTTGTCCCGAAAGGATTCAAGAGGCATCCATACTTCACAGAACGTAGACTATACTAAATTGTGGCGTGAAGAAAACAAACGCCGCGAAAAAATACTCGCTAAAAAGTATAAAAACCTAACAACAAAGGAAATTCACACAAATGAAAGAAATACCTCAAGAAATGAAATTCGTAGAACCATTGCTTCGCGAAGTGTGCGAAACAATCAAACAGAATGCCATGCTGGAGATGAAAGCGGCAAGGCAAAAAGAGCTGAAGCTTTTTGCAGAATCGGCTTGGAATCCAATGGTAGAAAACGTGAAGAATTTGACCGATGCGGTGAATTCTTTGTCGCTGAAATGTGCAAAACTGCAGGCAAAACTGGAAGAGTTCAGTTCCCTGAAAGCGGATGTAATAAAAGCGACAGGGCTTTTGAGGAGTTTGCAAATGTCCTTGGAGAATTACTACGGCCGGGGAAATCCTCACTGAGAATATTATTTATCCGAATATGGGAAGAAATTAGCAGGTTATTCGTAGAAAGGAGTTCTCGCGAAATGGGCTCTTTAAAGCCCAAAGAACCTCCCCAAAAAGACAACGGCATGTATTTTGACCGTTAATAAAAGTGCAGGCGGCGGGATTTCCCGCCGCTTTTTGTTTGTTTGAAATGGGAATATTCTTACCCGCAAAAGCGTAAATAAATGCGTAAATATTTCTTGACTGCATTTCCCTAACCAATTTACCATTAAAGACGATAAATATTTCAAAGCGTAAATGAAATCGCCAAGTGAACAAGACATAAGAAATTTCATCGTTGCCAACGGCGCGGTTTCCTCGTCCGATGTAATGAAAGCATTTGGCGTATCAAAACCTACCGCAATAAAGCTTCTGAACAAACTTGCTTGCGTGGCAATAGGCAATTCGGTAAGCCGTTCATATACTTTGCCGAAGCCTGTCGGGGCTGTCGGTTCGCAATGGAATTTGTATCGTGTAGACGAATCGGAGAATGTTGAAAGAATCGGCGTGCTCCATTCAACCAGTGCGGGCTTCTATCTTGACGGAGACTATCCCGCATTCTTCGGGGATGAATTCAAAAACAAAATATTCCCGTCGCTTCCGTGGTTTTTATTTGAACACCGCCCACAGGGATTTGTAGGCAGGAATATCGTCTACAACCTCAACAAAACTTTCGGCATCTCAAAAGAACTGAAATCATGGGGCGATTCGGACATTCTGGAATATGCCGTCCGCTTTGGCGGCGACTTGGCGGGTTCTCTGATTTTGGGCGAAACCGCAAAATCGGCATTTTTGGCGGGCAACAATTTCTTTATCCCCGAATCGCGGCGCGAAGACGAATATCCCGAACTTGCGCTAAATGCGGTCTCGAACGGAGTTCCGCGTTCTTCCGCCGCAGGCGAGCAGCCGAAATTTTGCACAACAGTGCAGGGCAAAAACGGAGAGTTTAGGAATGTTATCGTAAAATTTTCGGGTGAGACGACAAACGATATCAACCGCCGTTGGGCAGACCTGCTCATTGCAGAATACACCGCTTTGCAAGTTCTAAAAAAATACGGATTCCCCGCCTCCGAAGCCGAACTTGTGTTTGCCAAGAACCGCGTATTTTTGGAATACTCGCGCATTGACCGAGTTGGCAGATACGGCAGACGCGGCACTAGTTCGCTTTCGGGAATCGATTCGGCGTTTATAGAGGCTGGCGGCGGCCCGTGGGCGGAAGCAATGCGCAAAGGGGAAGCCTATTTTCGCGCGGAAGACATTGAGCTTGCCGAACGCATTTACGATTTCGGACTTGCCATCGGCAACACCGATATGCATTTCGGCAATATCAGCTTTTACGTTGAACACGATTTGCCGTTTGCGCTCGCGCCAATCTACGATATGCTGCCTATGTTCTACGCACCGCTAAGCGACGGCACATTGCGCAATGAACCGTTGCAGTCCATTCCGCCAACGAAAGAATCGCGCGAGATGGCAAAAAACTTTTGGAAGTCAATCGCCGCAAATGCAAATGTAGGTAATTCTTTCAGGCGTATTGCAAACAGCAATCTATAACCACAAAAAAAGAGCCGCACTATGCGGCTCTTTCCCATATCACAACAGTTTTATCTGTTGTTTATGCTGGAATCAATGCTGGACAATTTATCGTAGATTCCGAATACCACGAAGGAAAATTCTATCAGGACTCTCCAAATTATGATGGTAAGGGGAATGAACAAAATGATGGTTCCCAAAACGGCAAGGAATCCTTCGTTAAACGAGAATATCAACTCTATTAGCGGGAACAAAACCAATCCAACCCTGTATATCCACAAGAGAATCGTGGCCGACCACATTTTGTTTATTGAGAACAGCTGGCTTATGATACTTTCTTTTTTCATTTATATTCCTTATGTTTATATGTTTCTCGTTATATTATTTAAAGAGTTCGTTGAATTGTCTTAATCCTGTTGAGATGTTTTGAAGTGCATTATTGACTTTTTTCAACGGCGATTCACCTTGCTCCGAATTTGACGAAGCAGACGATGATACCCTTCCAAACGGCGTTAATCTCACCTTACCTGCTTTAATCAAATATGCTTCGCGACAACCCAGTTCAATGGCTTTGTCTAAAAGCGTGTTTCTTAAATTTGCATTGTTTCCTACATAGGCAGCCAATCTTACAAACGCCATCGGAACACCATTTTCGGCTGCATCCTCATAGGCGAGCTTTGCAACATCGTATTTGCCCTTCGCTTCCCAATCAAGACCCTCGTCATACCTAAACCAATTATATTTGCCGCGTCCTTTGTCCGCGCATTCTTCAACAACGCTCGGATTTTTACTTACCCCCCATCCATTCCGATAAAGCTGTGAAATCATATACAACGCCTCGGGATAGGGCACTTTTTGATAGTCTGTGGTAAACCCTGCGTTTGCCTTTAACTTCGGCAACAGTGCATTGAATGCCTCAGCTGCTTTTTTCTCGTCCTTTTCGCATCCGATACCTTGCATTAAGCAAACTGCCGCACGGTATTGCGCCCTTAAAGAATCCTCTTTTGCTTTGTTGAAGAGTTCGTATGCTTTTGCGTCGTTTTGCTCAACGCCAAGTCCGTCAAAATACATCATAGCCAATTCATAGGTTGCATCGGTGTCATTCGGAAGTTCGGCAAAGAGTTCTGCCGCCTTTTTTAGATTGCGCGAAGTCCCGTACCCGTATCTATACGCCCTTGTCAACCTAAATTTCGCCATCGGGAATTGTTGCGCGTATTTTTCATATACGGGGAAGGCCTCTTTTCTTACGCTGTTTATATAAGACATTCCATCGCTTCCGTTTTCGCGGGCGACTTTGGTCAAAAGTTCCGCCTCGGGAATTTGCGCTATGTCCTTAAAATCCATATAGGCGGTCATATAATCGGGCTTTACGCCGATTCCGTAGAAATAAATTTTACCCTTCTCAAACTTCGCTCTTTCAAAATATTCATCGCCTCTTGAAACGTGCGAGAAATAATCCAAAGCCTGTTTTGAATCTATTCCGCCAAGCTCGCCGCTTATGCAAAGTTTTCCGATTTCATAGGCGGCCCTACCCGAATAATTTTTCTTGTAGATTGTGTAAAACCAGTTCAACGCCTCCTGCGAGTTCTTCTTTACGCCAATTCCGTCGCGCAGGAATTCGGCAACCTTAAACTGGGCGAAAACAACGGCTTTTTTTGCCAAGTGTAGATATTCTTCATAGGCTTTCGCCTTATCTTCTTTGCAGCCGAGCGCGTTATCGTATGAATCCGCCAAAAACTGATGGTATTCGTTCGCCCATTTTTGCTGCCACAAATCTTTGTCTTTTTGCGCCGCTTTGAACAATTCGTCTGCCTTTGTTTCGTTCTTCTCAACGGCGTCGCCCGTTTTATACATTTTAGCCAAATAATATTTAGCCATAACCGAGCCCTTTTCTGCGGCTTTTGAAAAATACTGAACGGAATCTTTCTTCGTGTTTTCGCCGTAGTATAATTCGCAGCCATAACGATACAAAGCCATAGCGTCTTCCGACTTCGCAAAATTTGAGAACGAAACGCGTTCGCCCAAGAAATACTTGGCAACACAAAGGTTTATGCGGGCGTCAACGTTGTCTTTCAGCTGCGTTGAAGCGGAAAAATATTGCGATGCTGCCGCCAAATTAGGCATCGTGGTTGGCGAATCCGATGTCATCAACATTTCGCCAACATAAAATGCAGCCTTGCTTTTAAGATCTCTATTCAAACTGCTTTTTAGGGCTGCGTCAAAATACTTTTTGGCTTCGGATTCGTTCTTTTCAACATACTTGCCGTTTTTATACAAGTTACCCAAGTCATACGCGGCCGACCCGTTTGCCTTTTCGGCAGATTTTTTCAGCGTTTCAACATAAAGCTTGAGGTCGGCAGAACAACCGATTCCTTTTTCATAAAGTCCGGCAAGCGTATACATCGCTTCCGAATTTGCTTCAGATATTTTCTTGATGAGTTCAAAGGCCTTCTTTTCGTTCTTTTTTACGCCGTTGCCTTCCAAGTATAGTTTTGCGATATCAAGAACTTGGTCGGTATCTTTCGATTTCTGCAAAAACCCAGTCAATAGCAGGTTCGTGGTATTTATTCGCCAAAGAGTATATCAATGTTTCGCCGCGATCGTCGTTTAGGTCAACCAACTTTTTATAGCAATCAAACGCCTTGCTTAGATTCTGTTTGTAGCCGCGTCCGTATTCATAGGCATTGCCTACAATTTGAATATCGTTCGCTTCGCCTTTGTTTGCGCACCAATCCAACGCCAAAACAATATTTTTACGCGCGACCGACCTTATAGACTTATCGTAATAATCCGTACTTTTTGATTTTGAGATTGCCCATTTCAACAAATCTACAGCCTCTTTTTCTTCTTCGGAAGGAAATTCCGAAAGTAATCCACGAACGAGGGTTTTGGCTTCTTCGCAATCCAAATCGGCGGCTTCTTTTATATAGTCTAAGGCTACTTTTTCATCCTTCTTTACGCCGTTGCCGTTTAAATGCATATCCGCAAGTTTTAACATTGCCTGCGGGTATTTGTTCTTTGCGGATTTTTTATACCATTTAAGGCTCTCTTCTTTATTCGGGCCAAGCAAAGCGGGATCTTCATATGCCTGCGCAACTATGAACTGGGCTTCGGGGTGTCCGCCGTCGGCTGCCGACCTGAATTTTTGATACGCCTGAGTAATATTGAGGGCTTTTAAAGCCATCTTGCCTTCGTCAAAATCCTTTTGGGGATCTCCGCAGCCGGACAACAAGACAATTGCAGCCAGCGATATTACGTTGCAAGTAATGTATTTTATTTTCATATTTATACGATGTTTTTGCGATAAGTTAAATGTTTAAAGACGCAAACGATGTGTTTGCTTTACCGCTTTTCTTAGAATTTATAACCAACGCTGGCGTTGATGTTGTTGTTCAGCTTCGATGAGCGGAATTCCGCGTTGTAGCTTACGCCCACATTCCAATTTGTGAGGAATTGATAGTTGACGCCGACACCTGCGATGATTGCGCTTCTGGAGGTTTCATAGCCCGTGTAGGAGGTTTTGCCCCAACCAAGAACTTCTGTGCTTACGTCATACTTGCAGTCCGCAAATTCGTAGCCGTACATTACGCGCCCCGAGAGGTAGAGGTTCTTTATCGGCTGCCAAGCGGCTTCTACGCCTACAACACCCTTGCAATTTGTGTAGTCTTTGGCGTCTACTTTGGCCGCGTCCGCATCCAGTGAATCCTGCATATTGTAGGCAAGCATTACTCCCGCAAAGGGTTTAATCGAGACTGTGTCCATAACCTGCCAATTGTATCTGATTGCCGTAAATCCGCCGATGAGGTTTGCGTTCCAGTCCGCGCTGATGTCCCCGCCTATACCCGGTTTCTTGAGCGTATTCATTGCTCTACCGTAGTAGATTTCGCCAAACCAGTCAAAGTTGTATCCGAAATTCCAATCCGCATAGAGCGTAACCGCTATGATATCCGAATCGGCCTTACCTGCCACGCCGTCCTTTGTCTTGGAGAACCAACCGCCAACGCCGCCGCCGATGAGAAGGTCGCCAAGCTGCTTGTCAACCTGAGCCATCCCGCCGTATGTGTTGTAGTCATACTCGTCTCCGTCCGATTCACCGCCCGCCGTGCCGAAGCGGTTGATGGTTCTTACGCTGACTTCCCAGGACTGCATTCTTGCGTTTCTGAATCTCTTGGGAAGTTTGGCGTTGAGTTCATCGCCTTCACCCTGCCAGGTATCCATAAGTCTGCCTGCTCTAAAGAAGGTGTCCCAGTAGATGTCTTCAGCAAGAGCTGCATTTTCATAGGCTGTTTTTGCTACCGTAGACATATCCAGTGCGGACATACCCAAACCAGCCGCCATTGCCGCCGCAAGGGTTTGCTTCTTTGCAACATTTGCCGTGTCCGTTGCCGAATCTCCCGTGTAGGCCACGGAGTCAACAATTTTTGCAATCTGCTTTTCCTTCGCGGTTGTGCTCTGGTCTTGGAAGTAGGTGTTTTCGGTGATTTCCCAAGAGAGTGCCGTTCCGGAAGCCGTATCGCCGTTTGTGAAGCTACCCGTCAAGCTGCCGCCAGAAATTGTGGTATCAGAGATCGTACCCTGAATCTGATTTTCACTGGCGGAGGGATTGTGTGTGCCAACCAAGCCGCCTACGTCAAGGGGATCGATTTTATAGAAGGATTTTGCAAAGCTTTTTGCGCCTGCGCCACTGACGTTGCTATATACATTGCCGTTCACGGTGAGGTTTATGCCCGAGGCAAGTGTCATATTGTTGGCTATTACATCTCCATTAAATGTGGCATTTGGAGCATAATCAATTTGAATGGTATCTGCATGGATTGAAGAACATTCCATCGCGTTAGCAGCCGATGCTTGAGCAGTTATTGTTGCGCCGTCTGCCAGTTCCAACTGTACATCACCATTGGGATTATAGATGCCGCTGGCCCAAATACTGCCCTTTGCTTCTATTTTGTCTGTTAGCTTGAATCCAACAAACTGGTCTACTGCCCATATACCTGTTGCCTCCCCATAAGTGGATGTAACGGATATACTACCTATTTCCAAAGTATCCCCGAGGGTAATGTTGTTGACTCCGCCAATAATACCGTATGCTGCTCTAGTATTTGCATTAACCTCAAGCGTTCCCAACTGAAGTCGGCCAAAAGATCCCCCAATGTATGGTGTGGCTCCTTCTGAGATTAATCTTCCAGCAACAAGGCCTGCTGCACTCTGGCTGGATAATACATTATCATTGGTTTTTACTGTAAGCTTGGCAATTGTAATTCCTTCTGTTTCGTTAGATGCTATATTTCCTCGGGAAAGGACAAGTCCACGCGCCAACTTCGTTCCCGTTACCTCCATTTCGTTGATATTAAGTGATTTATCGACTTCATTAGCCATTATGCCCGTACCATAGTCACTATCACCTATTACGGTTAACTTTCCCACATTGAGTTTATATATTTTACCCAGAGTTGTTTCGCTAGGAATAGTGTTTCCTTGTGTTGCCATTATTCCGTATGCTTTTTTTGCTGAAACAGTTATTTCACCGGAGTAGTTGTTTTCTCCAGTTAGATAACTTCCTATGGTATTTGAGAGAACACCATATGCGGTAGCTTTTGCGGCCTTTACGGTAAGTGCTCCCGATATTTCAGCAGTAAGGATATTGCCTGTCCCTATGGTGTCTATGCCCGCGATATATGTGTTCCCCATAGTACTTACGTTGTCCAGGTCTACCGTATAGCTTCCGGTAATGTGTAAGTCCGACAGTGACTTGTCGTATTTTATTAGCCCCATTGAAAATGATGACAAATAACTTGCATTGGGGTTTGCCATAGAGATACGTCCTGTTCCACCCAAAATTCCGGAACATCCTATACTTCCCGCGCCGTTACTTTCCCATAGATATGTATTTCCAATAGGATTCGCAACAACAGTATATTGGAGATTACCACTGTTTTGTATACGGTCGGTATTTTTCAACAAGCTACTGCGTCCCATAAATTTTAATGCAGATTCTGAATCTATCTCTATCGTTTGCGGATGACCAGAACCGTCAATGGCAGTAGTCGTAGTGAGCGTTGCATTCTCCAGTTTCAATTTTACCGAACCACTTGAAGATACAGGTGCAATTGCGTTCGTCCTACCTGTCCCAACCGTAGCGGTTATGTCCTTTAGTGTTACACTGGTTGTTTCACCAAATGTAGATGCACTTCCAGGAATAGCGCTCCCAGGTGTGATCGGTGTAGTCAATGCTTTTGAGGAAGCACTTCCATCCCCGGAAATTTCAAGTGCTTTGTTTGTTGCATTGTAGTTATAATTTTGTGCCATTACGGAACCCGCAACAAACACGGCGATAATTGAGTATATTTTCTTCATACTGGTTTAATTTGTGAAAGGAGTTGATTTAAACGTAGAATGCTTCGGCGTGGTAAATTAAGTGCGCATCAAACCATTATTTTTGGTTATTAGACTAAGTATCTCCAATACCGTAAGCAGTGTAGAGTTGTTAATATATACACTACAACAAATAAGGAATGTTCACATCAAAAATCAAAATGCAAAATGCTACCCTGCAGTTAAGATAAACGCATAACTTTTAAGCCATCAAAATTTTAACTCCTATACTACATATGCAGTTGACAACAGTATTGGAGATACACTATGCAAAACGATTATGAAACAGCATTGAAGATTTTGGAACCCACGGGAATTTCTTTGGTAGATGCCGCCCGTCTGGTAAGAAACGCTTTGGACTATAACACATCCGACCAAGACAATCTGACTTTTTGCAGAGAAATTATTGAAATCGGGCAACAACACATGGGCGGAAATTCAAAAATTACGCTTCAAGCGGCGTATGAGGCATACTTGGAATACAAGCAATATTTGCGACCCGATTCCCTGAGAGACATCAGATATCTTGGCAGAAAAATATTGAAGGTCGCAGGCAACGAATGCGTAGGTAGTTTTTCCACAACCCGTTGCAATGAAATCCTAAAATCCGTTTTCTCAACTCCCAGCCAGTTTAACAAAGGCCGTATGATGCTACACGGGTTATTTTCGTATTGCGTAACACAAGAATGGCGATCGGATAACCCCGTTACAAAAATCCGCCCGCAAAGAGTAATAGAAAATGAAATTCGCCCGCTAAAAATGGCGGAAATATCGGCCTTAATAAAATCGGCAGAAATGCCCAAAAACAACGAATGCGCCGCAGCATTCGGAATTATGCTTTGGGCAGGAGTTCGCCCAAAAGAAGTTTCTCGCTTAAAATGGACTGACGTTGATTTAAAAGAGAAAATCATTGTAATACGCGCGCGAAATAGCAAGACGGGCGGAACACGCCATATAGATATTTGCCCCGCGTTAGCGAAGTGGCTTCGCAAATTTCGGAGACCCACAGAAACTTCAATATGCCCCAAAAACTGGATACGCAAATGGCATAAATTGCGTAAAGACGCCGGAATTGACAACTGGGTTCATGATATTTTACGGCATACCTTCGCAAGTTATATGTTAAAGCGTCATAAAAATCTAAATAGCCTACAATATGCTATGGGGCATTCGGGCCTGTCGCTTTTAAAAACGCGTTATGTGAACATGGCAAACATAACAAAAGACGATGCTAAAAATTTTTGCGATGGGTGGTTTTCATAGCAACAACTAAATTAGGGTAAATTTTCACCCCGAAAGACATCTCTATCAGATTTTCTCACAAAAGGAAAATATGAATAGAGATTATAATAAACTGATAGAACTAATAGACAATAAAGGCGGGCTTTTGAATGACGAAAGTCTGCATTTTATAGCCAAGCACAGCTTGCTTTGCGAGCTGCTGCTTTGCGACAATCGGCTTGGAGAGGAGGCGTTCTTGGTGTTGCCTGCGATGGGATATGCGCCAAACAGCAACGAGCTTGCGTGTTATTTATATATGCGCGACGACCTCGATTGCAATATGATGTCGGCGCTAAACCTATCGGACGCGGTGATGCTGGAGTTGCTGTGCCTCGATCTCTCGCTTTTGCCTGCGGTAAGGGCGAAGGGGTTGTTCAGGCGAATCGACGAAGGGCAATTTGCGAGGATTTTCATC
>OGFM01001997.1_pt1 | contig 11227 bp, 5 predicted proteins | sample 1570871 | NCBI WGS metagenome assembly OGFM01 (sample SAMEA2581957, study PRJEB24529) | metagenome | biome: Human gut stool | place: China | collected 2011
TTTATCTCCATATTCCCCTTTATCACATCTTTTTTCGTCAATGTAACATATACAAAAAAGAATGTAACGCAAATAAAAACTCATGTTACAAAAAGCAAAATACAGGTATCATTCATAGCCTATTGTCTATTAAATGATTAGTATTTTTGCTTATACCAAAAGTTGAGGATATATTCCTCACTTCGCTGTTAACTAATGTAGAGAATCAAAACAAATGTCTAACACAAAAAAGATAGCATATGAAAACATAAAAAGAACCTTAATGAGTCTACACTTTGATTTAACATTTTTATTCAATTAAAACCTTGTTTTTTTATGAAATGCACAACTTATTATTTTAGGCCTTTGGGGCTATTATTGTTACTCTGCCTGATACCTCTGTGCAGTATTGCTCAGAATATCATGGTAAAGGGTATTGTGAAAGATAATTTCGGTGAACCGGTTATTGGCGCCAACGTAACAGAAAAAGGAACAACCAATGGTATGATAACCGATTTGGACGGAAACTTCTCGTTGACTGTACAGAAAAACGCAACTTTAGTAATTTCTTATATTGGATATGTCACACAAGAGATTGCTATCAAAGGGAACACTAATCTTAACATTACATTAAAAGAAGATTCCAAAGCATTGGAGGAAGTAGTAGTTATTGGTTACGGTACGGCAAGAAAATCAGATGTAACGGGGTCTATCGCATCAGTAGGCGGCGATAAATTGCAAGAAATGCCTTCTACAAATATTACATACGCCTTGCAAAATCGTGTAGCCGGTGTGGACATGACGCAGACGTCTTCACAGCCTGGTGCTACCATGCAAATCCGTATTCGTGGTACTCGTTCACTAACAGCTTCTAATGACCCGTTAGTAGTATTGGATGGTATTCCTTTTATGGGAAACTTGTCTGATATCAACCCCGGTGACATTAAAAGTATGGATATTCTGAAAGACGCTTCTTCCACAGCTATTTATGGTTCACGTGGTGCCAATGGTGTCATTTTAATCACAACGAACAGAGGAGCACAAGGTACACCCGCCAAATTTACATATAATGGTTATGTAGGTGCAAAATCTGTATTCTCTAAATATCCGATGATGGACGGACCAAAATATGCTGAGATGCGTAAATATGCCGGTAAATTCGAAAACTCCTTAGACGAATCAGACGATACAAATACTGACTGGCAGGATCTTCTATACCGCACAGGTATGGTAAACAGCCATGATGTCAGCGTAGCTGGTGGCACAAACAATGGAAGTTACAGTTTTGGTGCGGCCTACTATAAAGATCAGGGCGTTATTCCTACACAGAATTACACCCGTTACTCATTACGAGGCTCATTTGACCAAGGCGTAGGTAAATACTTCCGTTTCGGATTAACGACTAATAGCAATTACAATATAACCAAAGGTTCTAATGTCGGCCCGTATAGCGTACTTAACAACACTCCGCTCGCCAACCCATACAATGCAGACGGAAGCCTGAAGAGAACAGTTAAGCTCAACAGTCAGGATGAAAACTTTGTTGTAACACGTGACCTGGTAGAAGATTTAGAAGATAGTTGGTTGAATGAGAAGAAAGGTTTTGGTACCTATAACAACCTTTTTGCAGAAGTACAATGCCCATGGGTTAAAGGTTTAAAATATCGTGTCAACCTAGGTCTGAACTACCGTTCTACCAAAGGTGGTGTCTTTACTGGTGAAGGTATAAACAGTTCAACTGCTGATACTCCTTCTACTGCATCTCTGGAACACACAGAAACAACTAATTGGGCAGTAGAGAACCTAATAACTTACGACCGTACATTTGGTAAGCACCAGCTGAACATCGTAGGTATGTATTCTGCTGAGGAAACCGTTTACACCAAATCGCATATTGCTGCACGTGACATTCCTGCAGAATATTTGCAATACTATAATTTAGGTCGTGCAGAAGGCAATATTACAGTTAATCCGGACAATTGGGATTACCAGAAAAGCGGTTTGATGTCTTGGATGGGACGTGCCATGTACACCTACGATAACCGCTATATGTTGATGGCAACTGTTCGTGCCGATGCATCTTCCCGCTTGGCAAAAGGTCATCAATGGCATACATACCCGGCTGTATCTGCAGGTTGGAATATTGGTCAAGAGTCATTTATGGATGACCTTGAATGGTTAGATATCCTTAAAGTACGCGTGGGATACGGACAAACTTCCAATCAGGCCGTAAACCCATATTCCACATGGGGAAAATTATCTACACGTCCTTATAACTTCGGACCTACTGGCTATGCTACCGGCTACTATGTTTCTGCATTGCCGAATTATGATTTAGGTTGGGAATATTCTTCTACATGGAACTTCGGTTTGGATTTCACTTTGTTTGGCGGTCGCTTATCGGGAACATTTGAATATTACATTCAGAAGACATCCGATTTGTTGCAAAACGTTAATCTTCCTTCAACTTCAGGTGTAAGCAGTTATGTAGGTAACGTAGGAAAGACCGAAAATAAAGGTGTGGAATTTACTTTAAACGGGACAATTCTTGACAACCACAACGGATGGACTTGGGATGCAAGTATTAATATATCAGCAAACCGCAATAAACTGACAGAATTAGCATCCGGAGCAGATCGTGATGAAGCCAACAACTGGTTTGTCGGCCATCCTATTGATGCAATTTATGACTATGAAAAAATAGGTCTATGGCAAGAAGGTGACCCTTATCTTGATATCTTGGAACCAGGCGGAAACGTTGGTATGATTAAAGTAAAATATACCGGTGAATATAATGAAGATGGTACCCCTGTCCGTCAGATCGGACCAGACGACCGCCAAATTATCAGTATGGAACCGAAATTCACAGGTGGTTTCAGCACACGCGTTGCCTATAAGGGATTTGATCTGAATGTCATCACAGCGTTTAAATGTGGTGGAAAACTCATCAGTACATTGCATCACTCCAACGGTTATCTGAATATGCTGACCGGTCGTAGAGGTCAAGTAGATGTGGACTATTGGACAGAAGAAAACACCAATGCCAAATATCCGAAGCCGGGTGGTATCCAAAGTGGTGATAATCCCAAATATGGTAGTACATTAGGCTATTTTGACGCTTCTTATTGGAAAGTCCGCAACATTTCTTTAGGTTACAAATTCGATGAACAGAAATGGCTGAAGAATTTTGGTATCCAAAGCTTGCGTGCCTATGTATCAATACAGAACCCGTTTGTTATATGTTCTCCATTCCATAAAGAAACAGGTCTGGATCCGGAAACCAACTCTTATGGCAATGAGAATGTGGCAGTAACAAGTGGCATTCAAAGACGCTTCTTGACTGTGGGAACCAATGCTCCTTCCACACGTAATTATTTATTCGGCATTAACTTGACATTCTAATTAAGCTTTGAAACTATGAAACCAACATTTACTAATATAAGAGTTCTAGGAACTACGGCATTAGCCTTAATCTTTGCAACTTCTTGCTCAGATATTCTGGACGAACAGCCACGTAGTATTTATGAACCAACCTTCTTTCAAACTGAAAGAGGTGTAGAAGGTGGTATAACTTCCATGTATGCACACTTACGTTACATTTACGGACAAGCATACTATTACAATTCTTGTTTGACAGGAACGGATGAAGCAACTTATGCTCAATCCGCTGATGGAAACTTTAAAGACGCCGACTTATCAGGCGTAGGAAGTTTGACAGCTAGTAGCAGTCGTTCGGATGTATTGTGGGGAACAGCTTTCTCTAATATCAATACAGCTAATGGTGTTATTGAAAATGGATCTAAAGTAGGTGTTTCTGATGCACTTCTCGCTGAAGCACATTTCTTCCGCGGTATGGACTATTTTTTATTGGTACAGACTTTCGGCGGTGTGCCATTGGATTTGGGTGCCGGTGAATTAAAATTCAACATATCAACTTCACGTACTTCCGTACGTAACACCGTTCCTGAAGTGTACACTAAAGCTGTTTTTCCCGATTTAAAGACAGCTGTCACCGAATTGCCGGATAAACCTCGCGTAACAGGTGGGGTTACTAAGACTGTAGCGCGTTTATACTTGTCAAAAGCATATCTGACTTATGGTTGGTGGTTGGAAAATCCTAATAATATTCCAACATATCCGGAATGTAACCGCACAGATCCCGATGGACACGATGCAGCATGGTATTATCAGCAAGCTTATGATATTGCAACTGAAGCTATTGACAATCCTGGCCCATATGGTTTGATGGAAAGTTTCTACCAAGTTAACGCCGGCCCATACGATCGTAACAAAGAAATTCTGTTATATGCAGATCATACGCAAGAAGATGAATATTACAATGGTGGTAGCTTGACTTATGGTAGCGGTGGCGCTCCTGATAACTTTGCAGGCTGGATGATGAATTGGAACTACACAGACATCCAAGCTAAAGACAAAGATGGTAATACTATTTCACCCGTAATTCGTGTCGCAGAACAAGCCTATGGACGCCCATGGACTCGTATGGCTCCTCCTCATGGTGTATTCACAAAAACGTTTAAGGATAAAGCCAAAGATTCCCGCTACGACGGAACATTTACAACTGTTTACCGCGGTAACTGGTCTACAAATGGAAAAGATTGGACAACCGTTATAGGAGCTAATGGCATGGAAGTAACTGAAGGAGAACCGTTATTAAAGTTCCTCTCTGAAGATGATCCCAGCATTCAATATCCGGATGGTGCAGGCAATAGCAATACTGGAGCAGGAGTTATAGCAGGATACAGTTATTATGTTATGGGCCCCAGTGCAATCAGCCGCCGCGTATATCCAGGTCTTTGGAAACTTGGTCCCTATCGTACAGATAACGGTACTGGCGCAGGCCAGCCGAATGCCGGTAGCACACGTCCATACAATATTGCCAAGTTCTCCGAACTTTACCTTATTGCAGCAGAAGCTGCAGTAAAAGGTGCAACAACTAAGCCTGATAAGAGTGCGCGTGAATTAGTTAATGTTTTACGCGATCGTGCTGGAAAATGGACATTCAGTAATGCAGAAAACGAAGAAATGGACGAGGACTATGGTTCTCAATTAACAGCTGAAACTCCGGCAACAATTGACATCAATTTCATCCTAGATGAACGTTCACGTGAATTCTATGGTGAGGGTTATCGTTGGTTCGACCTTGTCCGCACACAAAAGTGGAACGAATATGCCGATAGCTACGAAATCTGCGGAGATAATAAAGGGGATCGCAACATCGTTACTTATACGCGTACTATCAAACCCGGACATTATTTACGTCCTATCCCACAAGGACAACTTGACGGTATGGAAATGAGTGCTGACGAGAAAAAGAACTACCAAAATCCTGAATACAGATAACTGTCTTTTTAGGATAAGTTCGCAATAGGTATTCATCGAAACCGCTTGTAGATGTCCCAAGGTATCTGCAAGCGGTTTTTTTATAAATATTGATATTATGAAAAAATATAACTTTTGTATTATTTTATTTTTAGCAAGTATGTGTTGGCAGTTACCGCTAAAAGCTGCCGAACGTTTTGTAACAAATGACGGTGTCGGTTTTGAATGGATACAGAAAGACAAGTCTTGTCCGATATTGGTAGATAATGAAGAGTACAAAGGAGTACTGAGAGCCATTACAAATTTACAGACAGATGCACAAGCAGTAACCAACGTAAAGCCCTTTATAACAAATACCGTTACAGAAAAGCGAGTATTGATTATCGGTTCTATTGACCGTAGCAACTGGATAAAACGACTTATATCATCGGGAAAAATTCCAGCCGACGAATTAAAAGGGAAACGTGAGAAATACATTCTATGTACTATTAAACAGCCACTGGAAGGAGTGGAAGAAGCCGTAGTGATTGCAGGTAGTGATAAAAGAGGCACCATCTATGGCATCTATGAACTGTCTTCTCAAATGGGCGTATCCCCTTGGTACTATTGGGCAGATGTTCCTGTAAAACGCCAAAATAATATTTCAATTCTCCCAGGTAGTTATACGGATGGAGAACCAGCCATAGAATACCGAGGAATCTTCTTGAACGACGAATGGCCTGCCTTGGGAAACTGGACACAAAAAGCCTTTGGCGGCTTCAACAGCCAGTTTTATGAAAAAGTTTTTGAACTCATACTTCGTTTGAAAGGTAACTTCATGTGGCCTGCCATGTGGGCCAGCGCTTTCTATGATGATGATGTGCAAAATGGAGTATTGGCAGATGAAATGGGAATTGTAATGGGAACTTCCCACCATGAGCCGATGGGATTAGCTCAACAAGACTGGAAGCGTCGCGGAACAGGCGCCTGGGATTATACCCAAAATGCCACCGTACTCCGGGATTTCTGGACAAAAGGAATGGAACGTTGTAAAGATTGGGAGTCTGTAATTACCATAGGTATGCGCGGAGATGGCGATATGCCGATGAGCAAAGATGCCAATATTGATCTATTACAGAATATTGTCAAAGACCAACGTAAAATCATAACTAAAGTTACAGGCAAGAAGATTTCCGCAACTCCTCAAGTATGGGCACTATATAAAGAAGTACAAGAGTATTACGACAAGGGGATGCGTGTCCCTGATGACATCACATTATTGCTTTGCGATGACAATTGGGGCAATGTAAGAAAACTGCCTTCATTAACAGATAAACCCCGTAAAGGTGGCTATGGTATGTATTACCACTTTGACTATGTAGGTGGCCCCAGAAACTACAAATGGCTAAACTGCAATCAGGTGGAACGCGTATGGGAACAGATGAATCTCTGTTATGAGTACGGTGTCAGGAAACTTTGGATCGTAAATGTAGGTGACTTGAAACCTATGGAGTATCCCATCCAATTTTTCCTTGATATGGCTTGGCGGCCTGAAGCTTTCAATCCTAATAATATATTCGAACATACCATAACCTTTGCTGCACAACAATTCGGCGAAGAGCATGCCAAAGAGATAGCAGACATTATTAAACTTTACAGCAAATATGCACGTAGAGTCACTCCCGAGCTACTGAATGCAAATACATATCAGTTCAGCTATGATGAATGGCCTACCGTTGTCAGAGAATGGAATAATTTGGAACTGCGAGCCTTGAGAGTCTATCAGAAACTCGATCCCCGTTGGTATGATGCATATGAAGAACTCGTCCTATTCCCAATTCAAGCTATGCAGAACATCTACGAAATGTATTACTCCGTAGCGATGAATGCTAAAGCAGAATCCCCAACAGAAATCAACTATTGGGCACAGCGCGTTGAAAAGCTATACGAAAGAGACTCCTTGCTTTGTGCTCATTATAACCATGAAATCGCAAATGGAAAATGGGATCATATGATGGATCAGGTACACATCGGATACACCTATTGGCAACAACCTGAAAAACAAGTTATGCCCAAGGTGAAAAAATCCGATGAAGCCGCTTACTTATGCCATAAGGAAACCGATGGATACATTTCTATAGAAGCAGGTAACTTCAAAAACAACCACAAGGCTACCGTAATTCCCGACCTCGGCAAAACAGAATGTGCTGTCACTACTCTGCCTGCTTCCGTAACTCCGGATAATGCCTATGTAGAATACGAAATCGAAACTGTATCTTCAGGTAAAGCAAAACTAAGCATATTGCTTGCTCCCACCCTGAACTTCAATGCAAACAAAGGACTATGCTTTGCCATTAGCGTAGACGGTGGACAAGAACAGATTATTAATTTCAACGGTCATTATAGTGGTAAAGTCGGCCCATGGCAAGCTGCCAGCATCATCAAAACAGATATGGAAGTTGATTTTGGGCAAGCCGGCAGACATGACCTTCGTTTCAGGTTTGTAGATCCAGGCGTTGTAATGGAAAAAATGCTTATAGATTTCGGTGGTCTCAAATCATCATACCTCGGAGCTCCCTCTTCTAAATTAATTAAATAAATGCCTATATGAAGAACATTAAAACTTTTATTATTATTATTTTTTCCATACTGAATTTCTCGGCATGCAATACTCCCGAGCCTATAGACCAGGATGGAACCATGCTTTGGCTGGCAAACGGACGAAGCTATGAAGAAGTGTTGGGTTCGGTTGAGACCCGGATAGACAGTGCTCTTTCCAAAGAAGAGTATCACATTTACAATGCCGATGGCAAACGCTATATCGATGGCGGTTCGCAAGCGGCAATCCGCTATGGAGTGTATGCCCTGCAAAGGGCAGAGGTCCTCGGTAAAGCCAATACCGACCTGGATATTCACGAAAAACCATATTACGAATACCGTATTCTCAACCATTGGGACAATCTTGATGATACTGTGGAAAGAGGTTATGCCGGACTATCCATGTGGGAATGGACAGCAAAAGAAATTCCCGCAAAGAGAATCCACCACTATGGTGAGCTCTGTGCCTCTGTGGGGTTGAACGGTGCTGTCCTCAACAACGTCAATGCCAATCCTCTTATCTTGGACAAAGAACATATCGAAAGAGTCGCTCAAATAGCCAACATACTCAGAGAATATGGCATAACCACCTACCTCTCCATCAAATGGACAAGTCCTATCACTCTTGACGGATTAAAATCAGGAGATCCTCTTGATCCAAAGGTACGTCAGTGGTGGAAAAATAAAGCATCTGAAATCTACGCTGCCATTCCCGATTTCGGTGGTTTTCTCGTAAAGGCAAATTCCGAAGGGCAGGCCGGTCCGCAAGATTATGGTCGGACCCATGCCGACGGCGCAAATATGCTTGCTGAGGCAGTAGCTCCCTATGGCGGAATCATTATGTGGAGAGCCTTCGTATACAGCCCTAGCAGCAGCGACAGAGCCAATCAGGCTGTAGAAGAATTCAAATCACTTGACGGACAATTTGCAGACAACGTTATTATCCAAATAAAAAACGGTCCTATTGATTTTCAGCCACGTGAACCTTTCAGTCCTTTATTCGGACAGCTATACAACACTCCCATGATGATGGAATTCCAAATTACTCAAGAATATTTGGGATTCTCCAATCATCGTCTACCATGGCACTACTTATGAAGAATGTCTCGACAGTGATACTTATAGAGACGGAAAAGGTTCGACCGTAGCGAAAATGGTTAAAGCCATTGCAGGTGTTGCAAATACCGGTCAAGACCCTAATTTCTGCGGTTACATATTCGCTCAATCCAATTGGTATGCTTTCGGCCGCCTTGCCTGGAATCCTACATTAAGCGCTGAACAGATTGCAGATGAATGGGCACGCCAGACTTTCATCAAACCCAAAGGAATGACATCCACAGCTTATGAACAGAAATTTCTTATCCCTGTCAAGGATATGATGATGAGCTCCCGCGAGACAGCCGTAAATTACATGATGCCACTTGGATTCCATCATATATTTGGCGGTTCGCATTATGGGCCGGGACCATGGGAAAATAGTATAAGACGTCCCGACTGGTCGCCTATATTCTATCATAAAGCAGACAAAGACGGAGTGGGATTTGACCGCACACGCAACGGTTCTGCTAATGTAGACCAATACCATGAACCGCTGGCTTCACAATTCAATTCACTGGAAACCTGTCCTGAAAATCTTCTTCTTTGGTTCCATCATCTTCCATGGAACTATAAACTTTCTTCAGGTAGAGAACTTTGGGACGAGATATGCCTGCATTATGACAAAGGTATCTCGCAAGTTGAGGGATACCAAAAGACATGGGCAAAGCTCAAGCCCTATGTCAGTGAAAGCATATTTAATGAGGTATCCGAAAAACTGGATATTCAGAAGAATGACGCCGAATGGTGGAGAGATGCTTGTGTAGGCTATTTCCAAACTTTCTCCAACAAAGAGCTTCCTGCAGGTGTAAGACCTCTGAACGCCCCCATTGATTCCCTAATGAACAGCAGAGTGAAATCCAATCGTTACGGTATGCCTTACCATGATGAAAATCACAAGCCTATCATTATCAAACGAAGTAAAAAACATCTCACCCATGTACAGAACATCCTGTGCATGGGTAGAATGTTTAAAGGATTAAGAACATTTTCATACCTTCTCTTGCAAACAGTAAGCAAAGGTAAGGGGCTATCCGTCGGACAGCCCCTTTTTATAAAATGTTTTGTGTTTGTCTATATAGGGCATTCTCAATAGCCCTAATCAATGTTTATAACTAACCTATTATCTCAAAAAGTCCTGAAAACATCCTCCAAGTTTATTCCAATATCTTTTTTATAAAGTCTTTCGGCTGATAATCACGATCGAAGAGCAAAGCATAATCCTTACGGCCTCTCACAGGGAAACCGTTCTTCCAAGAATCACCGTCACTTACCCCCCAGGCAGTTACACGACTCACAAAATCGGAATGTTTAATGAAGAGATTTAAGAAATCAGACATACGATTGTTCCATTGTTGGGAAACGCTATCGGGCAAAGATTCCGGATAGGGATTCAGCATCTTTTTATACGCAACCGTATCGGATACATTGGCAGTACGTTTCAAGGTAGGCAATGCAGACATATCCCATTCTGTTATCATTACCTTAGCTCCGGTAGAAGCATAAGCAAGCATACTCTCCTCAAAATCTGTCAAAGAAGGGTAATCCAGACCGACATGGCCCTGCATACCGATAGCATCGACACGAAGTCCTTTCGATTTCATGTCATTTACAAGCTTCACAACAGTTGCACGCTTCCCTGCTTCATGCATATTATAGTCATTATAATATAATTCGGCTTCAGGATCAGCCTCATGCGCATACTGGAAAGCGAGAGGAATAAATTCTTCTCCCAAGATTTCATAGAACTTACTCTTACGATAGGAACCGTCTTCAAGGATAGCCTCGTTCACAACATCCCACCCCTTAACACGTCCTTTATAGCGGCTGACAATAGTCGTGATATGATCTTTCAACCGTTGCTTCAGCACCTCCGGAGCAACATTATTGCCATCCTTGTCAACACAGAACCAGGGAGCAAGTTGAGAATGCCAAACCAAGCAATGACCAATTATATACATTCCATTGTCTTCACCAAATTTTACGAATTCATCCGCCTTACTAAAATCGTAACGGTCTTCCTCCGGAGGAATGGGCTGGCACTTCATACAGTTCTCCGCAACAACTGAATTAAAGTGGCGTTTTACGATCTTAACTGCCGCGGTATCCACACCAGAAGATTGGCGGGTATTCAGTGCCACACCTACCAAAAATTTATCACCCAACACTCCTTTCAAAGAAGCATCATTTTCCGTCGTAACACTGGTAGTGCACGAGCTTAAAGCCAAGCCCG
>OGFM01002007.1_pt1 | contig 11191 bp, 9 predicted proteins | sample 1570871 | NCBI WGS metagenome assembly OGFM01 (sample SAMEA2581957, study PRJEB24529) | metagenome | biome: Human gut stool | place: China | collected 2011
ACGAGGTGCTGCGCATCATGCGCGCGAACGGCTTCGGCGACATCCAGATCGTCAAGGACCTGCACGGTATCCCCCGCGTGGTCTACGGACGGCTTTGCAAAGAGATCTGACAAAAAATTTTAAGATACAGAAGCAGAAACAGGAGGATGAACCAATGGCAGCAGAGAAAGTGACTAAGGCGGCGCCCACCGCGCCCAACGCCGACAAGAAGCGCGCCATCGAAACGGCGATGGCACAGATCGAAAAGCTCTACGGCAAGGGCTCCATCATGCGCTGCGGCGACGAGCAGGCCGCGAACGTGGAGGCCATCTCCACCGGGTCGCTGTCGCTTGACCTCGCGCTCGGCATCGGCGGCGCCGCGCTCTCCGGCTACGGTCGAGAAGCGGACCAGACAGTCGGTCTTTTTACCCACCTGCGAAAAGATCGAGGCCCGGGTGTATTTGGTGATGTCGTGCGTCACGGTGAAGGTCCCGAAAGCTCCCGATCCTTTGGCGTGCATGCGGCGTTCGGGGATCACTTCCCGGTCGAAATGGGCGAGTTTTTCGAGATACCATACGTCTTGCAGCATGGCGGGGCCGCGCACGCCGGCGGTTTGGATGTTTTGGTTGTCGGCAATGGGTTTCCCGTTTTCGGAGGTCAGTCTTTTCTTGTCCATATCCTATTGTTTTTTGTCGGCATGCAGAAAATGCCAGACCGGTTTATGATTGAGTTTCATATCGTTGTAATTCAGAGCAAAAACATTGCCATACGGATTGGCGTTGCCTCTTTGGGGATATGTTTTTTCTGCGAGGAGCGGACTGTCGGAGTGAATTTTTCAGGAAATCGACTCTGTTTTTCGAGGATTTGGAAAATTTCACTATATTTGTCCCGTTAACGGGGGATTAGCTCAGTTGGCTAGAGCGCTTGCATGGCATGCAAGAGGTCACGAGTTCGAGCCTCGTATTCTCCACCAAACAAGAAACAGCCGCATGATTTCATGCGGCTGTTTCTTGTTTGATAGTATGTCTTTTATGGGCGGAGTTCGGACGCTTCCGTCGGAAGTTTTCCCGGCTGATCCCGAGGGTCAGTTTTTCAGGTATTCTACTGCCGCCAGACCGTCGTTGAGGGGATAGAGGCCGATGCTCAGCGATTTGTCTTCGCTTTCATATACGTACATTCTTTGTCCCGGACGGTATTCGAGGTAGATGTACAGCTGCGAGAGGTAGGTGTGCAGGTCGTCGATGTACAGGTCTGAAAGTATCGATCCGCAGGAATATACTTTGTCGTCTTCGAATATATATATGTACTCTTTAACGATGCCCTTGCCTTCGAAATACAGCGAGGTTTCCGATGCTCCGCTGTAGGCGTAGGGCACCGAAGCTTTCACTTCCTCCCGTGTCTTGCCGTACATGAATACGGGAGCTTCGTATTCCCTCAAAGTGGGAGGTATGTTGTCCTTGTTCTCATCGTCGTTGCATCCCGCGAATCCCAGCATTACGGCCGCGAAAGCGAATAGTAAGAATTTTTTCATAGCGAAAAGATAAACGGTTTGGAATAAAGGTTTTATCGATTGTAAATGAGATAAATTATTCTTTATGGGTGCGCCGCCGGATCCCTGAATATGGTGTCGAGGATATCCGGTGATCTCTATTTTTGCCGGAAATAGATCTGGATCGGTACTCCCGAGAAATCCCACTCTTCCCGAATCTTATTCTCCAGGAAGCGGCGGTAGGGATCCTTGATATATTGGGGCAGATTGACGAAGCAGGCGAACTGGGGCGTGGGTGTCGGCAGCTGCATCACGTATTTGATTTTGATGTATTTGCCTTTGGTCGCCGGGGGCGGATAGTTCTCGATGATCGGCAGCAGGTAGTCGTTCAGCGCCGAGGTGGCCACGCGCCGCTTGCGGTTTTCGTAAACCCGGATGGCGGTCTGGAGCACTTCGAGGATGCGCTGTTTGTTGAGTACCGAGGTGAAGATGATCGGAATGTCGTTGAAGGGCGCCAGTTTTTTTGCCAGGGCCTCTTTCCACTCCTTCATCGTGTTGTTGCCTTTTTCCACCAGATCCCATTTATTGACTACGATCACGCACCCTTTGCGGTTGCGGACGATCAGGTTATGGATGTTCAGGTCCTGGGATTCGAGGCCTTGCTGCGCATCGAGCATCAGAATACAGACGTCGGACTCCTCGATGGCGCGGATCGAGCGCATCACGGAGTAGAATTCGAGGTCTTCGGTCACCTTGCCTTTTTTGCGCATGCCGGCCGTATCGACCAGGTAGAAATCGAGTCCGTACTTGTTGTAGCGCGAGTGAATGGCGTCGCGCGTGGTGCCGGCGATCGGCGTGACGATGTTGCGTTCTTCGCCCAGCAGGGCGTTGGTGAGCGACGACTTGCCCACGTTCGGACGGCCTACGATGGTGATGCGGGGCAGCTCTTCTTCCTCGTTCTTGGTTTCCGGGGGCAGGTCGCGCACGATTTCGTCCATCAGGTCGCCCGTGCCGCTGCCGCTCATCGAGCTGATGCAGTAGGGTTCTCCCAGTCCCAGCGAATAAAATTCGTGCGAGGAGTAGATCAGGTCGTAGTTATCGACCTTGTTGCAGACCAGCAGCACTTTTTTCGAAGTGCGCCTCAGGATGTCGGCCATCATCTGATCGAGATCCGTGATGCCCGTATTGACTTCGACCAGGAACAGGATGACGTCCGCCTCTTCGATGGCGAGCATCACCTGACGGCGGATGTCGTCTTCGAAAATGTCGTCCGAATTGACCGAATAGCCGCCGGTGTCGATCACCGAAAATTCACGTCCGTTCCAGTCGGTTTTACCGTAATGGCGGTCGCGTGTCGTGCCTGCCGTCGCATCGACGATGGCTTTGCGCTGTCCGACCAGGCGGTTGAACAGTGTGCTTTTGCCCACGTTCGGGCGTCCTACGATCGCTACAAGACTCATAATGTTATTTTACGTTTATGTTTATGCGAAACGAATTATGCGGTGCGGGCCGAACGCGAAACCGAATTTATTCGGACATCGATGGATGCGGCCGGTCTAAAACAAGGTCAAAGATAGTGCAAGTTGCGGGTAAAACCAAACCCGGTGTCTATTTTACCCGATTGTCGGGGCATAAGGGGCGGGTATCGGGTGTGCACATCTTATCCTTTTCCGATCGGGAGATGCGGCTTCCGAAGGTTTTCCGAACAGCCACGATGCCTTTTCAACGGGGGTGCAGCGTCTCTTCGTCTGCGGACAGGCCATGTTCCGACATCCGGCGGATGTCTCCGTTACAGCGGTAAAAGGGAGACGGTTCGTACAGGAGGTATGCGGCACGTATTATGGGTTATAAATAGCGGCTTTCCGGATCACCGGCCTGTACGGGATAGATCAGCACGAAACTGTTTCGCCCGAGGTATTGATCCAGGTAAGCCGGGATCTTGTTCATCGTCGGTTGGTAGGAGATGCGTTCGCGGCGGCTCATTGCCAGCCACAGACAGTCGTCCGTGCGCAATTCGCGCAGCAGGGCCGGCAGCTTTTCCCAGTCTTTGAAAAGTACCGTTTCTACGGTTGCGGTCTGCTTGCGCCGCAGCGGTTCGATGTACTTGAGCGTCGTTTCCGGGGCATAGACGACGATTTTGGTCCCGGTATTGCGGGCCAGATTTCCGATTTTATGCAGCCACATGAGAAATCCGGCCTCTTTTTCGGCTTGGGAGGGAATGATTACGATATGTCGCTTTATGGTCGCCAGCGGTTGTACCGGTTTGTAAATGTAGGTCGTGACGTTGCTTTCGCCCAGCAGGTCGCCCGTGATCTTGCCGAGGAAGATCGCGGGGGATTTGTCCCGGTGGAGTCCCATTACGATGTCCGTGATACTCTGTTCTTTGGCGACGCTTGCGATTGCGTTTGAGATATTGACGTCGTAGCGCAGCAGCTCGTGGAGGTAGATGTCCGATGCGGCAGCGGCCGTCGCCGCCGTTTCGAGAATTTTGCGGGCCCGTTTTTCCAGCCCGCTGTCTTCCACCTTGTTGTCTATGGCGTGCAGCGCGTAGAATCCGTTGTGGTTTTTCTTCGATTTGAGCACGTTGCCCAGAGTTACGAGTTCCCTGACGCTCTCTTCGTTCGACACCGGGACCAGGATGTGTTCGTCCTGATGTTCGGTGCTTTCGTCGTTTTCGCGGACCCCTTTGATGGCGATGTTGTGAGCGCCGCGCTGAGTGGCGAAGGTCGAAATGGTGCAGGTGGCCAGGATCATCAGGATCGTGCCGTTCAGCACGCTCTCGCCCAGCAGACGGATCGGTTCTCCGTCGGGTGTCTGGCCGACGATGACGTTGTAGCCCACCATCACGGCTGCGAGCGTGGCGGCTACGTGGGCGCTGCTCAGGCCGAAGATGACCGTCCGCTGGTCGCTGGAGAGTTTGAACGTTTTTTGAGTGAGCAGCGCGGCGATGTATTTGGCGGCGGTGATCAGGACGATCATCACGGCAGCGACCTTGATGCTCTCCCAGTCGCGGAAGAAGGCCCGGTAGTCGATCAGCATGCCTACGCCGATCAGAAAGAAGGGGATGAAGATGGCGTTGCCGACGAATTCGATGCGGTTCATCAGGGGCGAGGTGCGCGGGATGAGGCGGTTGAGGGCCAGACCCGCGAGGAAGGCGCCGATGATCGGCTCCAGTCCGGCCAGATGTGCCAGGTAGGCGCCCAGAAAGACCATGACCAGCACGAAAATGTATTGGGAGATGTTGTCGCTGCAATGCTTGAAGAACCAGTGCCCGATCAGCGGGAAGAGCAGCATGATGAATGCGATGCAGAGCACGACCGAGATGCCGAGCCGGTACCAGAACATGTCGTCCGTGTTTCCGGTGACCATGCCTACTATGACCGTCAGCAGCAGCAGGGCCAGCGTATCGGTAATGACCGTGCCTCCGACGGCGATCGTGACAGCCTTGTCGCGGGCGATGCCCAGTTTGCTGACGATGGGGTAGGCGATCAGGGTCTGCGAGGCGAAGAGCCCGGCCAGCAGGATCGAGGAGTAGATCGAAAATCCCAGGATGTAATATCCCGCCAGAATACCGAGCAGGAGCGGAACACAGAACGTATAGAGTCCGAATACGAGGCTTCGGGTGCCGTTCTTGCGGAAATCCGACATGTCCATATCCAGGCCGGAGAGGAACATGATGTAGAGTAGTCCGGCCGTACCGGAGAGGATGATGCTGCTGTCGCGCAACACCAGGTTGAGGCCGTGCGGTCCGATCACCGCACCGGCGATGATAAGCCCCAGCAGGTAGGGAATTTTCAGCTTGTTGAGCAGCAGGGGAGCGGCGAGGATGATGACCAGAATCAGCAGGAATTTGAGAATCGGATCCTCGAGCGGGAGGGTTATGCCGGCGAATAGAAGCATCATGCGGAGTCGGAATTAGGGTTAAGTGATCGGGACCGTCTGCGAACCGGGACGTGTTCGTGTTCGCCGGAGCGGGGGCCGATCGGGTAATATTTCTCAAAGTGCCCGCCTGTCGGAAAAATCCGTAAGGCCCGGCGGGCTATTGGCTTGAAGTTGTTTTCGTGCGGGCTGATCGTATTCCGACCGGGACGGCATTCGTTTTGTCGGGAGCGACCTGGCTGCATGAAAATTTAACGGAAACAAAGATAGTGAAAGCCGAGAGAAAACGGGACCTTGTTCCCGGTTTCCCGAGGCGCATCCTATCTAAGACTATGTCAAAGATAGCAAAAAATGGGGAATAGCAATGCTTTTTTTGCCGAAAAACAGGGATTCCGGATAAAAAAATGCACGGTTTTCTCTGTGTATTCCGAGAAAAAAACTTAACTTTGACCAAATAATGAATGTTGAAGGACGTGCTATGACGGAAAGGAGAGTGGACAAACGATTGCTGGCACCTGTGCTGATGGGGTTCTTTATCATGGGCTTCTGCGATATCGTGGCTCCGGTGACCAACATCATCAGCGGTGAATTTGCCGAGAGCCAGCAGAGTGCCGTGAGTTTTCTGCCGTCGATGGTTTTCCTTTGGTTCCTGCTTCTTTCCACGCCTGTCGCGGCGCTGATGAACCGCATCGGCCGCAAGAGAACGGCAATGATCGGCTATGCCTTTACCATCGCCGGGTTGCTCGTGCCCTATGCTGCGGGCGTCGGCAGTGCCTTGAGTTGGTATTTCATCGGCTTCGGTCTGCTGGGCATCGGCAATACCGCTATCCAGGTGGCGGTCAATCCGCTGCTGGCGACCATCGTGCCCGAGGAGCGGATGACCAGCTACCTGACCGTCGGACAGATCTTCCGCAATACTGCTCTGTTGCTGCTCGCCCCGATCATCACGGGGCTGGTTTCGCTTTTCGGCGACTGGCGTCTGTTGTTGCCGATTTATGCGGGGCTTACGCTCGTCGGGGCCGTCTGGTTACAGGTGACTGCGGTCGCAGAACCGGCGCAATCGTCCCGTGCGGTCGGTATGGCCGAGTGTTTCCGTCTGTTGCGTAACCGCGCCGTGCTGCTCTGTACGCTGGGCGTGGCCTGCTTCATCGCTGCGGATGTCGGTATCGGCTTCGTTTCGGTGCGGTTGATCGACAATCCCGATTCGATTCTTACGACCACCGGATTTTACGCTTTGCGCATCGTGGGTACGCTCGTCGGTGCCTGGGTGTTGATCCGTGTCGTCGATGTCAAATACCTGCGCTGGAATATGCTGCTGGCATTGGCGCTTTGCATCGCCCTTTTCGCGGTGCGCTCCGAAGCGGTCGTTTATGCGTTGGTTGGCATCCTCGGCTTCACGATGGCCTGCGTTTTCGCCACGTTTTATGCCGTGGCGACCAAGAGTGCTCCGGGCCGTTCGAACGAAGTCGCCGGACTGATGATCCTGGCCATTTCCGCCGGCGCCCTTTCGGGCCCGATCTGCGGCGCGCTGATCCGCGGCTTCGGTCATCCCCAGGCGGGCTTGATCTGGGTGACGGCTTGTGTCTGCTACCTGCTCTGGGCCGCTGCCGTATTGAAATCCGATACCAAGAAATAGAGTTATGAAAAACTGTAAATTCCTGATTATAGCGTTGTTGTTGAGTATTTTGACTCTCCCTTCTTCGGGTCAGTCCCGCAGATACGACGATTATGGACGCAGCAGCCGCAGCGGATCGGCGATCAAGGGAGTGGAGTGGGGCGTACTGGCCGGACTCAACTTTCCCCATTTTTCGACTTCCGGTCCGGATTTCGGTATAGATAACCGGCTCGGTTGGCAGGCCGGACTCCAGATCGGCTTGAAATTCCGCTATTTCACCATCGGTCCCGAGGTGCTTTACGTGCGGCAGTCGATCAAGTTGAGCCATGCCGACTACGGAACTCTGAAAATCAAAACCAATTCGATCGATATTCCCCTCATCTTCTCGCTTCGGGCGCTTCCGATGCTGCGGATCAACGTCGGTCCCGTCTTTACGGTGATGAACGATTGCAAGTATGCCGAGGGCAACAACGAGATGTTCTTCGGCAGTATGCGCCCGACGGTTTCCTATATGTTGGGCCTGGGGTTGAATTTCGGACATACACTGATCGACTTCCGTTACAACGGGCAGTTCGATTCGAAAAAGTGTTATTATCCCACCGAAGAGGCGGTCGGGTTCAACATGCGCTCTTACTCCCTGGCATTGAGCGTAGGATTTGTTTTTTAGCTTATGATGGATTCCGAAGATAAGAAGATCGACATCGAGGGGGTGGATCCCCGGGAGCTGTACGGCCCCCAGAATATTTACCTCGAACAGATGCAGGAGCTGCATCCCAACCTCAAAATCATCGCTCGCGGATCTGCGCTCACGGTGCTCGGCCCCCGAAGCGATTCCGAACGGTTTCGGAAACGACTGGACGGGTTGATCGCTTACTACCTCAAATACGGCTATATCTCCAAAGAGTCGGTACAACAGGCTTTTTCGACCGGGGTGATCGAACACGACGCTCCCGTCGATAAGGACGTGATCGTCTATGGCAACAACGGCACGATCGTCCGGGCCCGCACGGTCAATCAGCTCAAGCTGGTGCAGTCCTACGACCGCAACGACCTGCTGCTGGCCATCGGCCCCGCAGGTTCGGGCAAGACCTATACGGCCATCGCCCTGGCGGTGCGGGCTTTGAAAGAAAAACACGTCAAGCGGATCATCCTGACGCGTCCGGCCGTCGAAGCGGGCGAGAAGCTGGGTTTCCTGCCGGGCGACATGAAGGAGAAGCTCGATCCCTATCTGCAACCTCTGTACGATGCGCTCAACGATATGATTCCGCCCGCCAAGCTGCAAAAATACATCGAGGAGGGGACCGTGCAGATCGCGCCGCTGGCTTATATGCGCGGCCGTACGCTCGACAACGCTTTCGTCATTCTGGACGAGGCGCAGAATACGACCCTGCCGCAGATCAAGATGTTCCTTACGCGCATGGGACGCAATGCCAAATTCATCGTCACGGGCGACGTGACGCAGATCGACCTGCCCCGTCGTTCCGACAGCGGATTGACGCGGGCGATGGAGATTTTGCGCGGTGTCGAGGGGATCGGCATCGTGGAGTTCGACCGCCGCGACATCGTGCGGCATCCGCTCGTCAAACAGATCGTTGAGGCTTTCGACCGCAGCGCTGCCGTCGAAGCGGCACCTGCTCCGGAAAATGGAAAATAGAAACGATAACCAATTAAAATAGAACTACTATGGATAAGAATTTGACCGCTTTGAAACCCGCGTTGGTTTGGAAGCATTTTGCAGAAATCGCTAAAATACCCCGTCCTTCCTCCCACGAGGAGAAGATCCGTGCGTACGTGATCGGCGTAGCCAAGAGTCTCGGCCTGGAGTGCAAGGAGGATGCGGCCCACAATGTCTATGTCCGCAAGCCTGCCTCCAAAGGGATGGAGAACCGCAAGGGTATCGTTCTGCAGGCGCATCTGGATATGGTTCCCCAGAAGAACAACGATAAGAAGTTCGACTTTACCAAGGACCCGATCGAGGCGTATATCGACGGCGAATGGGTGACGGCCAACGGTACGACGCTCGGTGCGGACAACGGTATCGGTGCGGCGGCTATTCTTGCCGTCCTGGAGGACGATACGCTCGAACACGGTCCTCTCGAAGCGCTTTTCACAGCGACCGAGGAGACGGGTATGGACGGTGCGTTCGGCCTGAAGAAAGGGGTGCTGCACGGTGACATCCTGCTTAACCTCGATTCCGAGGAGGAGGGCGAGTTGTATGTAGGCTGCGCCGGCGGCGTGGATGCCAACATCACGTTCAAGTATAAGGCGGAGCCGACTCCGGCACGGAATTACCGGGCCGTGAAGCTGGTTGTCAAAGGTCTTAAGGGTGGGCACTCCGGTATCCAGATTGTCGAACAGCGTGCCAATGCCAACAAATTGCTGTTCCGTTTCATCCGTGAGCAGAAGAAGTCGATGGACATCCTGCTTTGCTCGGTGGACGGCGGCGGTCTGCGCAATGCGATTCCGCGCGAGGCGACCGCTACGCTGATGGTCCGCACCAAGGATCTCGAGCAGCTGACCAAAGAGCTGAAAGCGTATGAAAAGGTCGTGAAGGCCGAGTTCGCCGGGATCGAGGACGCTGTTTCCATCAAACTGACCGAAACCGAAACCCCTGAAACGATGATCGCCAAGGAGGTGGCGGAGAATCTGATCCGTGCGGTCGTAGGCTGCCCGAACGGGGTGCAGAAGATGTCGGTGTCGATGCCCGGACTGGTGCAGACGTCGAGCAACCTGGCCCGCGTGGTGTCCGACGGCAAGACGGTGAAGTTGCAGTGTCTGCTCCGCAGTTCGGTGAACTCCGAGAAGGAGGAGCTGGGCGAGGCGATCTCCGCCGTGTTCGAGCTGGCCGGCGCCAAGGTGGAACTCACGGGTGCCTACAACGGTTGGAAACCCAATCTGGATTCGCCGATTCTGGCCGCGATGAAAGCTTCCTACAAAGCCCTTTTCGGCAAGGAACCTGCGGTTACGGCCATTCACGCCGGTCTGGAGTGCGGCATCATCGGTACGAATTACCCCAAGCTCGATATGATTTCTTTCGGCCCGACCATTTGCTATCCCCACTCTCCGGACGAAAAGGTGAACATCGCCTCCGTCGGCAAGTTCTATGAATTCCTGGTCGATACGCTGAAGAACGCTCCCCTAAAATAAGTCGTTTTGGAGGAGATGTCCTTGCCCGGCGGCGGCCGGCGTTGGTTCGTCATTGTCAATCCCGTGGCCGGAGGTGGCCGCGGGCTTGACCATTTTCCCCTGATCTCCAAGCTCCTGCGGGATGCCGGAATCCAGACCGAACCGGTCTTCACCGAACATAAGTTCCATGCGACGGAACTGACCGTGTCGGCCGTGAAGCAGGGATTCCGCCGCATTATCGCCGTAGGGGGCGACGGTACGCTGCACGAGGTCGTGAACGGTCTTTTTATTCAGCAGACGGTCGATCCCCGTGAGGTGCTGCTGGCTGTTGTCGCCGTGGGAGCGGGGAACGACTGGATCCGCACGTTCGGCGTGCCGAATCGCTATCAGGATGCGATCCGCGCTATCAAGGAGGGACATTCGTTTTTACAGGATGTCGGAGTCGTTTCTTACGAAGAGGCTCACTACCGTCAGCACCGTTATATGGCTAATGTGGCCGGTATGGGGTTCGATGCGATGGTAGTCAAGAAATACGCCCATCTCAAGAAGAAAGGACACCGCAACAAGTGGCTCTATACGTGGTGCATGATCCGTTCGTTCTTCAGCTACAAATCGACGGGCGTGAAGGTTTGGATCGACGACCGGCTGGTTTACAACAACCTGTTGATGAGCATCGCCATCGGTGTCTGCAAATACAACGGCGGCGGTATGCAGCAGTTGCCCGAGGCGGTGGCCGACGACGGACTGCTGGACGTGTCGCTGATCCGTCCCGTCCATTTCTGGCATATCCTGTTCCGCTTCCGTTATCTGTTCAACGGCGGGATTTACCGGATTCGGCATATCCTGCAGGAGAGGGGCAGCCGTATCCGCATCGAATCTTCGCCGGAGATCAGCGTCGAGGTCGATGGCGAATTGTTGGGGGAGTCTCCGTTGGAGTTTTCCGTATTGCACCGAGCTGTTCGGATCGTGGTTTCGGAGGAGTTCCTCAAGCGGGAGAGCTATCCGTTGTGTTCGTGCAATATCGTCTGATTTGATCGTATTATGCGACGAAGGCCGGAATCCGTCGGATTCCGGCCTTCGTCGGTCTTGCCGCTTCCATCGTC
>OGFM01002008.1_pt1 | contig 11190 bp, 7 predicted proteins | sample 1570871 | NCBI WGS metagenome assembly OGFM01 (sample SAMEA2581957, study PRJEB24529) | metagenome | biome: Human gut stool | place: China | collected 2011
CCTGACCTGCCAAGAATAAATTATCAAACTCCTTACTTTCAAGATTATCTTTCAAATGAGTCGGATCATAATAATCATATTCAATCGCGTATCCGGGTCTTATGATGTGTACATTTTCCAAGCCCTTAATGGAATGAATGAAATTCACCTGAACGTCGTAAGGCAAACTTGTTGAGATTCCATTGGGATAATACTCATAGGTATTTAACCCTTCCGGCTCCAGGAAGACATGATGAGAAGTTTTAGAAGCGAACTTATGAATTTTGTCTTCAATAGAAGGGCAGTAACGCGGACCAATCCCTTCAATAACACCGGTAAATAAAGGCGAACGGTCTAAACCTTTCCTAATAAAGTCATGGGTCCTTTCGTTCGTATCTGTTATCCAGCAAGGCACCTGCTGCGGATGATCCTCAGGAGAACCCATGTAAGAGAAGACCGGAACCGGCTCTGAATCGCCCAGCTGCTTTTCACATTTAGAGAAATCGATTGTTCTGCCGTCCAGTCGCGCAGGCGTTCCAGTCTTCAATCGGGCCTTCGGCAAACCTAACTCTGCAAGGTTAATTCCCAAATTTACGGATGAAGGATCACCGGATCTGCCGGCAAGGTATGAAGTTTGACCAATAAAAACTTTACCGTTCAAGAAGGTTCCGGCGCACAAAACAACAGCCTTAGCCCTTATCGAGATTCCTGATCGTAAATAGACGCCAGCAACATTTCCATTTTCAAGAAGCAGAGCATCGACCGCTTCCTCAATCAAAGACAAATTTTCTATTGCTTCGATTCTTGTTCGCATCTGATATTTATAAAGACGCCGATCAATTTGTGCCCTTGTAGCGCGAACAGCGGCACCTTTAGATGCATTTAAAACCCGAAATTGAATACCGGAAAAGTCCGTAGCTTTTGCGATTAAACCATCTAATGCATCGACTTCTTTAACTAAATGGCTTTTCCCGATGCCTCCAATGGATGGATTGCAAGATTGCTGACCCAAATTGTCCAAATTATGGGTAACTAAAAGCGTTTTAGCTTTCATTCTTGCGCAGGCGGCTGCCGCTTCAATACCGGCATTTCCTCCGCCAACAACAATTACTTCGTATTCATTCGGATAACAATAACTCATCTTTTTGTTCCACGTGAAACAGCTTACTTGCCAATACAAAAACCACTAAAGATTTTTCCTAAAAGATCGTCAGAAGATATCTTCCCGGTAATTTCTCCCAGCTCATCGGAAGCTCCTCTTAATTCTTCTGCAAATAACTCAAGTTGAGGGCTACTTGAATTCAGGTAAGAAGCGGCTCGCTTTAAAGATTCTTTAACATTAAGTAGATTATGGATATGACGCTCTCGAGCCATATAGATTGACTGATTTTCTGAAAAACCTGCCAGTTTCAGAAGTTCGGATTTCAATTCCTGCATCCCTTTTCCAGTCACAGCTGAGGTTTCAATAATCGTTCCACGTGAAACATCTTTTGTGTTCAGAATAGGGGATGAAATAAGATCGACTTTATTCAAAACAGTAATGATCGGAACATCTTTTCCTTTAATCATTTCCAGAGCTGTTTTCATCGAGTCTTTATTCTGATTTTGCCGCTCTCTAATATCTCTAATTTCTAAAATAACATCAGCCTTGGATATTTCCTGCTTAGTCCTTTCAATGCCAATCTGTTCAATTCGATCTTCTGTTTCACGAATACCAGCTGTATCTACAAAGTGAAAAGGCACTCCGAAAATAATAAGGTCAGTTTGGATCTTATCTCTAGTAGTACCGGCGATGTCAGAAACAATAGCAATTTCTTCGCCAGCTAAATAGTTCAAAAGACTGGACTTACCGACATTGGTCTCGCCAACGAGTGCGACTCTCAGACCGTCTCGCAAGATCTCGCCCTGACGTGCGGAATCCAAAACGCTCTCTAGTCTATTCTGGATATCTTCTAACTTTTCCTGACTCTGGTATTCAGACAAGAAGTCAATCTCTTCTTCAGGAAAATCTAAAATAGCTTCAACTTCAACTCGAAGATTAATTAACGCTTCATTTAATACGTTAACTTTATTGGAAAATTCTCCCGTCAAAGAACGAGAAGCAGCTTTTGCCGCATTCCTGGAATTTGCTTCAATAAGATCTGCGACCGCTTCAGCCTGAACTAAATCAATTTTTCCATTTAAAAAAGCGCGTTCCGTAAACTCACCGGGGAGGGCTTGCCTTAAGCCAAACTCTTTTCCGAGTACTAGCACTTCCTGGACAATCCAGTTGAGAAGAACTCTGCCGCCGTGAACCTGCAGTTCAAGAACAGATTCTCCGGTATAAGAAAAAGGTGCCCGAAAATATAAAACAATACCGGTATCCAATATTTGACCTTGAGTATCTCGGATTGGAAGCAATTCTGCATAACGGGGTTTGATTTCTTTTCCTGGGAACATCTTCTGGAAAAGAGCTTTGACATCATCTTCTTCGCCGGAGATTCTAACGATACCAACACCAGCGTTTCCGTTTCCGGTCGCTATTGCTATGATTGGTGAAGTTTTCACTAAAGACATTTAGATACCTAAGAATGAGTTTGAAGCAGAATAACAACGAATTGTCTCGCCTCGTCGGAGCCGCCATCGCTGTCCTAATCGCACTCCCAATCGCTGCCTGGGCAGGCAGCTTCATCGGTGACTCCTACAGTGCCCGAGCAACGGCCTACATTTTAATCCTTGCATGGTCCGTGCTTGGTGCAGGAATACTTTGTTTCATTACCCGAAATTCGACCAAACCAATGACTCTTGTCTCCTTAATTCTTTGGATCATCAGCGTTTGGGTTTGGCCGATCCTGCTTTTGGTTTATTGGCAAAAAAGATAAAACAAAAAATAAAACAAAAAATTTCGGGTCCGACTCAGAGAGATGGACCCGATTTTTTATTAGTTAGACTGCCGTTTTATTCTGTCTGCCTCTATTTGTTTGTTCACAACATATTGCTGAATGATCGACAAGATATTGTTCACAAGCCAGTAAAGAACTAAACCGGAGGCAAAGAAGATAAACATAATACCGAAGACGAACGGCATAATGGCCATCATTTTCGCCTGGACAGGATCAGGCGGTGTGGGGTTCAGCTTGAACTGAATGACCATCGTGATGATCATAAGAATCGGAAGAATGAACCAAGGATCAGGGGCTGCCAAGTCAGTAACCCAGAAGATCCAGGGAGCATCTCTCAGTTCAACAGAGGCCAGAAGCACCCAGTACAAAGCTAAGAAGACGGGGAGCTGCAATGCAATCGGGAGGCAGCCGCCGACAGGATTGATCTTCTCTGTCTTATACATCTCCATCATTGCCATGTTAAGGCGCTGCTTGTCGTCGCCATATTTTTCTTTGAGCGCTTTCATGCGCGGTCCAAGATCTTTCATCTTGGCCATAGAGCGATAGCCGGCCAAGGAGAGCGGATAGAGAATGGCTTTAACGATACAGGTCAGCAGAACGATGGCCCAGCCCCAGTTACCGACAATTCCGTAAAGGAAAGAAAGAAGCCAGTAAATCGGTTTCGCTAAGAAAGTAAGCCAGCCATAATCCACAACTAAGGACAGTCCCGGAGCAATAGCGTCTAAACGAGTCTGATCCTGAGGACCCGAGTAAAGCGTAGCTTCAATTGTCTTGGAGGAGTTAGGGGCAATCGTATCCATCTGCTGGATGCTGCCTACGGCATAAAGCTTTTCACCTACCGTATTCGTATAGTTTTCACTCTCTACGCCTTGTGTCGGTACCCAAGCAGAGACAAAGTAATGCTGAATCATAGCAATCCAGCCGTTATCCGCTTTTGCCTGAAAATCTTTATCACCGTCGGCTATGTCGGAGAAACTAACTTTCTGGAACTTATCTTTATCGGTGTAAACGGCAGCGCCGGTATAGGCGTTGACCATAGTGCTTTCGCCTTCAGGTTTTTCACCGTCACGGGTCAGCTGATAGTAAACAGAGGGCTTGATCTCAGATGCTGTGTTGTTAACCACTTCATGAGAGACTTTAATGCCGTAATGACCGCGTTCGAACGTAAAGCTCTTAACGACCTTAACACCGCCGGATTCGCCTTCGAACTTAACGGTAAGATTATCCTGCCCGTCAGCCATCTTAAGCGGGCCGGGGACCAATTTAAATTGAGTCTTGTGCGTCGGGTACGGACCGCCGATTAAACCGGTCTGCGCTAAATACGTTCTTCCTTTTTGTTCGGTGAAAAGAACTACATCAGCAGGCGTATCAGCTTTGTTTCCGAGAATCATGCCGACAAGGCCGGTATCCGTCCAAGGAATGGTCTGCTTTTCTTTTCGAAGTTCAGAACCAATAATGACGGCACCCTCCGGATCAAAGGAAAGCTTGAGGAGGTCTGTTTCAACCTGAATCGGTTCAGCCTTCACTGCTGTTTTAGCTTCAGCAGGCAGAGAAGCCGTCTGCGACTGGCTCGGAAGGGCTGCCTCATTCTTGGGTGCTTCCGTCGTTGCAACCTGCTGGGTTTCAGCCCCGAAGAAAGACGGGCGGCCGTTGTAGACTTCCCAACGGTCGTACAGCATAAAGGCGGAAAGACCGAAAAGAATCCATAGGAGGGCTCTTTGAATATCACTTCCCATGATTTGATTTCTCTAATTTAGATTGAAAAAAATACGCCTGAGATTCCCGATCCGAACAATCTCGGCACCAACAATTCCACTTGAATTTGTCAGGAACTTCGTCAATTCCGCTTCCCCCGAAGGGATTGCAGCGAAGGATCCGAAAAAACGTAAGCCAAACTCCTCGGATGGCACCGAATCTCTGTATGGATGTGTAGGAATATTGAGAACAGGTAGGAAGAAACCGACAGTTGTGGCCAACCCAAGGCGAAAAAAGAAACTGGTAACCCCTGATCATGAAAAGACAGAGATTTTTAATCATCTTTTTTTCCTTGATCAAGAACCTGAATTCTTGCCTCTAACTGGCTCAACAGTCGGTTCGCATCCTCCGATAATTCTTTTTTAAGAGAGTTTAGACGGGCGCCCTCAGCAGGCACCGGAACTTTCTTTTTTAAGCGGAGAACGAATGTTCGGCTTTGGAGTGCGGAAGGGGACTCTGCAAGATGAGTAAGAACCGAGTGCCTTATGGCTTCTCTCAAAATTCTTTTCACCAGATTTCGATCTACTGAACGTTTAGAAAAATGTTTTCCGACCGTAAGACCGAATCTTGAGGAGACTTTTCCTTGGGTAAGGACTGCCTTCAACTCGAACCATTGTCCAGAAAGTCTAACGACTCCTTTCCCTCTTGCTTTTAAAACGGTCAAAAAATCCTGAGACTTCTTGATTTTTGCTTTTTGAGGAAAAGAATTAGCCCGGCCCCCTAACGCCATCGTTAATTTGAATAATCCTTAAGGATTAAAGAGCTAAAACGTGACGTCCTTTGCGACGACGAGCAGCAAGCACCTTACGGCCGCCGCGTGTGCGGCTGCGAACGAGGAAACCGTGTGTACGAGCACGTTTAACCTTAGAAGGCTGGTATGTACGTTTTGTTGCCATTTTTATTCCTTTTAAATCGGCCAGGCGAACGGCCGCAAAAACTAAAATTACTAATGCTTTTAGGGGACCGATCCCCTAATTTGAGAAACCACATATTAGACTTCATAAGAACGTAACTTGTCAAATTAAAAGAAATTATTTTGTTACGGCTTTTTATGGAGCCCTCCTTTTTGAGCGCTCTTCTTATTCGTAAACAGATCTGTCGCAAAAATTACGAAATCGGGGCTTAAGGCGTTTTAGACGGTGTTTAGCGCCTTTTTATTTGTGCCTGCTGTACCCCTATTATCTTTATAGGAGATAGCGCCAAATAAGGTACAATGATCGTTTAGTTTGAAAATAGACTTAGAGTCGACAAGTTATTCTCGGAAACTTAAATGCGTGAAGTTTGGAAGTCGGTGTTAGCCTTCCTCAAGAATACTATTCCTGAAGAAGTCTTCGTTCCGTGGTTTGGAAAGGTTGAATTCACTGAGGACAGCGAGCCTGACATTATTAATATTAGTGTACCTTCTGTTCCACATAGTAAATTCATCAAGGCTCAGTATGAAAAAGATATTGAGGAAAAAGCCTCCGAAATCTGCGGCCGTGAGATAAAACTTAAAATAACGGTCAAAGACCCTAACAAAGGCGCGATGATTTCCGAGCCTTTGCCCGGGCCTGCCAATACTTTCCCGGAAGAGGAAAAAGCTCCAAAGTCCATCGATGAAATTGCGACTAAATGCGGCCTCCACTCCGGTCTGACTTTTGATACTTTTGTCATTGGAAATGCCAATCGCGTCGCAAGAAGTTCGGCAATGTTAGTTGCAGAATTTCCCGGAGAGCGCTGCAATCCCTTGTTTATCTACGGCGGTGTCGGCTTAGGAAAAACTCACCTGATGCACGCGGTCGGCCGAAAGATCCTCGAGGATAATCCGAACACCAATCTTTTGTGCATCTCAGCGAATCGTTTTATTAATGAGGTCGTTTCCCTGTCTGCTGGCGGCCGCTACTCTGACGAGAAGATTCAAAAGTTTGATAATAAATACAGAAATCTCGATGCTCTCCTGATCGACGACGTTCAGTTTTTATGCAAACGCGGCGGGACGCAGCAGCGTCTCTTTAATATTTTTGAAGCACTGCTTCCAAAAAACAAGCAGATCATTTTGACCTGCGATACCTATGCTCGTCAGTTATCTGACTTTGATGAGCGTTTGATTTCAAGATTCGGAGCCGGTCTATCCGTCTCCATTGAGCCCGCCGAGTTTGAATTAAGAGCCGCGATTCTTTTACAGAAGGCCAAACAACAGGGCGTCAAACTTCCGTTAGAGGTCGCTTACCTCATTGCTACTCGTTTAAATACGAATATTCGAGAGCTCGAGGGTGCTCTTAATAGCGTGATTATGCGTGCGGAAGTCTTTAAAAAGCCTATTACCGAGGAGCTTGCTAAAGAGGCTCTGCAGGGAATTACGGGAACAGGACGTATCTCAATTGAAAATATTCAGCAGTCCACTGCTGAACATTTCAATATCAAAATCGCGGACATGCACTCAAAGAGAAGGGTGGCCAATGTCGCATATGCGCGCCAAATAGCGATGTATCTTGCAAAAGAGCTGACTCAAAAGAGTCTTATTGAGATCGGATACGCATTCGGCGGAAGAGACCACGCTACCGTTCTATATGCTGTTAAGAAAATCACAAAAGAACGTGCTCAGAACCAAGAACTGAATCACACGCTTCATTTGATTGAACAAGATTTAAAAAATTGGAACTAACGGAGATCGATAATGGATGAAACTAAGTTAGATAACGGATCTGCTGCCGCGAATGAAGGCATGGATAAGGCAGCCGGAACGTCTGTATTCATTAACTCCAAAAAAGAGAATATCTTTAAGCCTATTCAGGCAGTGAGCGGTGTCGTCCAGAGAAAGCAGCCTTTGCCGGTCCTTTCGAACATCTTGTTTGTTCAAAAAGGGAAGCAGGTAACCTTAGTCGCGAACGACCTTGATCTCCAAATCCTGACCGTTGCAGAAATAGGTGAAGAAAATTCAGAAATGTCCACGACGATTTCCGCAAGAAAACTGACGGATATTCTGGCGACGCTTCCCGACACCAATCCGCTTTCTTTCTCCAAGAAAGGGGATCACGTAGTCCTGAGCTCCGGCAAGAGTAAGTTCGAGCTCCAAACAATCAGCGCAGAAGAGTTCCCTGTTATTACTGAAGTAGATTTGGAACATGCTTTTACGATGAGCTGCCTTCGTTTCAAATATCTTTTAAACATGGTCTCCTTCGCCTGCGCAGTTAATAATGTTCGCTACTTCTTAAACGGCGTCTATATCTGTGCTGAAAACAACAAAGTGAGAGGTGTTGCAACCGACGGTCACAGACTTGCTCTTTGTGATGTTGAAGCCGAAAAAACGGCTGATAAGAAACTTGATGCCATTTTGCCGAGAAAGACGGTTAAAGAATTAGTCCGTCTGATTCCGGATTCTCAAGACCCCATTGAGGTCTACATTTCCGAACGCCAGATTAAATTTAAGTTCGTCGGAATCGAAATTTTATCCAAGCTTGTTGAAGGCCGTTACCCGGATTATCAGCGAGTCATTCCCGAGCACAATGAAAAAGAATTCAGAGTCGGACGTCAAGAATTACTGAGCTCCCTGCAGCGTGTTGCAACTTTAACAGCCGACAAACTTATGGGAGTTCGCTGGAACCTTACGCCGGGTCACCTTAATGTCGCTGCCAACAACGCTGACATGGAGGAAGCTGAAGACGAAATCTCCGTTGAATACAGTGGTTCTCCGATTGAAATCGGTTTTAATGTCGCCTACCTCATCGAAGTTTTGAATGTGTTGAAGAACGACTCCGTCAGAATTTCCTTAGGCGAACAGAAAAATCCGGCTTTAATCAGAATGCCGGATAACGACAACTTCAAGTTTGTCGTTATGCCCATGAAAATTTAACTTTGAAATTCACGGTCAGAATATTAGGTAAGCCAAATAATGAGTGAAATGCAAGACAAGAATTACTCTGCCGAGGAAAGCTACGGAGAGGACGCAATTCAGGTATTAGAAGGTCTGGAGGCTGTTCGTAAGCGTCCCGGCATGTACATCGGCGATACGTCTGACGGAACAGGGCTTCATCACCTTGTCTTTGAGGTCGTCGATAATTCTATCGATGAAGCCTTGGCAGGTTATGCTGATCACATCAACGTCACCATCAATCGCGATGAGTCCATCACCGTCGTTGATAACGGACGTGGTATTCCGACCGATGTAAAGATGAGCGATAAGCACGAACCAAAAAGAAGTGCAGCAGAAATCGCTCTTACAGAGCTTCATGCAGGCGGAAAATTCAACCAAAACAGTTATAAAGTTTCCGGCGGTCTCCACGGCGTAGGTGTTTCTTGCGTTAACGCACTTTCTTCCTGGTTAAAACTCACCGTACGCAGAGAGGGAGTAGAGCACTATTTAAACTTCAAAAAAGGTGTTCTTCAGGACAGACTCGTTGAGAAAGTTCAAACTCCTAACGGTCCGGTCGAAGTTTCTCCGATGCATGTCAGCGGAGCTACCGATCGACGCGGTACTGAAGTTCAATTTTTGCCGGATGCAGAAATTTTCGGTACGGTGGACTTCCACTACGAAGTTCTTTCCTCCCGTCTCAGAGAGCTTTCTTTCCTGAACAACGGCGTTAAGATTCATTTGGCTGACTTAAGAAAAGGAAAGGATGAAGTTTTCCAATTTGCCGGCGGCGTAAGCGGATTTGTCGATTTCATTAACAGAGACAAAACAAAGATCCATGACAACTGTTTTTACACCAACAAGACAGTTACAGTGAATCCGGAAGAAAACATCAACGTCGAAGTCGCCATGCAGTGGACCGACGGCTACACAGAAAATTTCCTGGCATACACAAACAATATTCCTCAAAAAGACGGCGGTACGCATGTCAATGGTTTAAGAAGTGCGATGACAGCTGTCATCAAACGTTATATTGAGGAATCGGAATTTGCCAAGAAAGAGAAGATTGACCTCACCGGTGAGGATATTCGCGAAGGCTTGACCTGCGTTTTATCGCTGAAAATGCCTGAACCGAAATTCAGTTCTCAGACAAAAGATAAGTTGGTCTCCTCAGAAGCACGTCCCGCAGTAGAGCAAGTGGTTAGAACCGCCTTAGAAAGCTACCTTCAGGAAAATCCTAAAGACGCAAGAATCATCTGCGAAAAGATTATGGACGCTGCCCGCGCCAGAGAAGCGGCCCGCAAAGCGAGAGAAACGACACGCAGAAAAGGCTTGCTCGGCTCGGCAGGTCTTCCCGGCAAATTAGCCGACTGTTCAGAAAGAGACCGCTCTCTCTGTGAAGTGTTCCTCGTGGAAGGAGACTCCGCCGGCGGCTCTGCAAAGCAAGGCCGTGATCGTTCTTTCCAAGCGATCCTGCCTTTGCGAGGAAAGGTTCTCAACGTTGAAAAAGCACGAATCGAGAAACTGATTTCCAGTGAGCAGATTGCAACTTTAATCGCGGCCTTAGGCACCAGTATCGGTGACGAATTTGATTTGGATAAGCTGCGTTATGACCGTGTCATCATCATGACCGATGCTGACGTGGACGGTGCTCATATCCGCACTCTGCTGCTGACACTTTTCTACCGTCAAATGCCGAAACTCATTGAGGGAGGACATGTCTATATCGCCCAGCCTCCGCTCTACAAAGTTGAATACGGTCAGAAGACGAGATACATCAAAGACGATAAAGAACTGTATACCTTCCTTGTAGACCAAGGTATTACAGGAACTAATCTTTACGTTTCTAAAGAAGCCTTTGAAAACAAACAGGGAATTTCAGGCGACAAACTGAAGGAATACTTCTTAGCCTACAGCGACGCCCAGAATATTATTTCTAAATTCTCTCGTTTTGTTGATGCCAGCGTCCTAACCGCGATCGCTGCCGGCGCGACGATTGACTTATCTTCAGACAAAGCAGCTGCTGATTCAATAGAGAAGCTGGTTTCTAAAATAACTGATCCGGCTATTTCTCTCGGTTACGCTGTGGAAGAAAACATTCCGACGATTATTGTTAAACGCACACATTTCGGCAATATTATCGAAAGCAGAATTACACCGGCTTTCATTGAGACGCCGGATTACCTGACTTTGACAGCAGCATCCGTCACATTTAAGAACCTGCTGCATGAGGGTGCCTGCCTGGTACGAACGACCAACAACAAAGAAACAATCCAGCCAATCTCCAATTTCAGTGAAGCTATTTCGTTCATCCTGAAGATCGGTAAAGCCGGTGTTAAAAAGATGCAGCGTTACAAAGGGCTTGGTGAGATGAAGGCTGAAGAGCTGGAAGAAACCACCATGGATCCCACTAAACGCAGCCTTCTCAAGGTGAGAATTGAAGACGCTATCGCAGCCGATCAAGTCTTTACAAAATTAATGGGAGATGAGGTTGAACCGAGAAGAAGGTTTATTGAGGATAACGCCTTGCTGGCAGGAAACATCGATACCTAATTACCGTTAACCATCTAAAAAAGGTCGGCGATCGCCGGCCTTTTCTTTTTAATTTGAATAATTAAAGTTGACTTTAACTGTTATAGCTAATCGAGCTATTGAATTTAAACTTTAATTAAAAGAATCACAATTCGACAAACTATAGAATAAATTTCAAAGACTGATCCTGCTTTCAGAAAATCCTAAAAATCC
>OGFM01002025.1_pt1 | contig 11070 bp, 10 predicted proteins | sample 1570871 | NCBI WGS metagenome assembly OGFM01 (sample SAMEA2581957, study PRJEB24529) | metagenome | biome: Human gut stool | place: China | collected 2011
AAAACCCAGTATTTATGCGGGTTCAGAAGGAAACTTCAATTTTTCTTCAAAAATTTTGAAAAAAATTGAAAAAAGTGCTTGACGGATTGGGTATTCAGGTGTATTATAATGAAGTGCTCAGCGATAAGCACTGACACAAAGTATTAAAGATATGGCTTATTGGTCAAGTGGTTAAGACGTCGCCCTCTCACGGCGAAGACAGGGGTTCGACTCCCCTATAAGCTATTCTGAGTTATATTCGACTGACAAGAGTGGGCATTAATGTCCACTCTTTCGTTTTTATCCTGAAATATTTATCAGGGTCTGGCGGTATAGGCATATGTGAATGTGATTCAGTATCAAATTATAAGAAAGAGGTAGACATGGGTAAGAGAGAAGATTACGAGGCTAAGACGGAACAGCTTATAGCGCCTATCATCGCTGCCAATCATGTGGAACTTTTTGATGTGGATTACATTAAGGAAGGTCAGGACTGGTACTTAAGAGTCTATATCGACAAAGAAGGCGGAGTCACTATAGATGACTGTCAGGCGGTAAGCAGAGCTTTCAATGAGGTGCTGGATAAGGAGAATTATATTGCAGACCAGTATATATTTGAGGTGAGTTCTCCGGGACTTACAAGACCTTTAAAGAAAGAAAAGGATTATGAAAAAAGTATAGGACGACTGTTAGACATTAAGCTTTATAAGCCTGTTGAGGGTAAGAAGGAATACGCGGGTATCCTTAAGGAATATAATAAGGATATTATTATTATAGAGTCTGATGATACACAGATAACTATTGAAAGAAGCAATCTTGCTATGATTAGATGGGCTTATGTAGACTAGAAGCAGTTGATGGTGTGTATGTGAGTATAGTTTTAGATTAAATTATGGAGGATGATAAAGATGAATAAGGATTTAATACTTGCGATTGAGGCTTTGGAAAAAGAAAATGGTATCAGCAAAGAGATTATGTTTGATGCTATTGAAAAGTCTTTAATGGATGAGTATAAGGCAGAATTTGATAAGGCTGATAACGGAAGGGTATCACTTGACAGAATAACTGGAGATTTCCATATATATTCAGACAGAACAGTTGTTGAGAAGGTGGAAGTTCCAGAATTCAGAGAGAATAAGAAGGAAAAGTATGTTTCTGGTACAGAGATAGCCTTAGAGGATGCAAGAAAGATTAAGCCGGGATGTCAGATAGGTGATGTTATCACTATCGAGGTTAAGTCTGAAGAGTTCTCAAGAAAGGCTGCAAAAAATGCAAAGAACACCATTGTACAGACAATAAGAGAACAGGAAAAAAATGCACTTTATAATGAGCTTCATGATAAGGAAAGAGAAATTATTACAGGTGTAGTACAGAGAATTAACGATAATGGTGATATGACAATTGACATCGGAAGAACACAGGCAGTTCTTAAGGCTGATGATAAGTCAAGAGATAACAGCAGATTTAAGGATAAGGAATTCAAGCCAGGTGACAGAATAAAGGTATATGTTGTAAGTGTAAGCAACAGAGAAAGAAACGGACTTGGAATAAAGATATCAAGAAAGTCACCAGAATTCGTAAAGAAGTTATTTGAAGAAGAAGTAACTGAGATTAAGGATGGAACAGTTGAGATTATGGCAATCGCAAGAGAAGCTGGTTCCAGAACTAAGATGGCAGTAAGAGCAAATGTTCCACACGTAGACCCAGTTGGCGCATGTGTTGGTATTAACGGCGCAAGAGTTAAGAATATTGTAAATGAACTTGGCAGCGAGCAGATAGATATCGTTGAGTGGGACAGCAATCCAGCACAGCTTATTGTTAATGCACTCAGCCCTGCAAAGGTTGTATCAGCAGTCGCTGATGAAGAAGAAAAGAAGGCTAAGATAATTGTATCTGAACAGCAGTTATCACTTGCTATCGGTAAGTCAGGACAGAATGTAAGACTTGCAGCAAAGCTTACAGGATATGGTATAGATATAAAGAGCGAAGCAGATGCAGAGGAGTTTGAAGAAGAAACACAGGAAGCAGAGTCAGTATATGACAATGAAGAGATAGCTGATAGTGATATTCAGGCTGAACAGGAAACATATCCAGAAGATGAAGAAGCAGATGCAGCCTCTGACACAGAAGTTGTAGAAGAATAATATTTTTGGGAGTGATATTTTGGCAGCAGTAAAGAAGATTCCACAAAGACAATGTGTTGGTTGTAACCAGATGAAGAATAAGAAAGAACTTATTCGTATCCTTAAAACACAGGATGAACAAATCATAATAGACACAACGGGAAAGAAGAACGGCAGAGGGGCTTATATATGTCCTGATGCAGAATGTCTTAAGAAGGCAAGAAAGTCAAAGGGACTTGAGAGAGCTTTCAAGATGGCGATTGACCCGGGTGTTTATGATGAGCTTGAAAAGGAGATGAGTAATCTTGAATAATAGCAGAGCATTATCAATGATAGGTCTTGCAATGAAGGCCGGAAAAGTTGCAAGCGGAGAGTTTTCAACAGAAAAGGCTGTAAAAGAGCATAAGGCATATATGGTGATAGTAGCAGATGATTCATCTGATAATACCAAGAAGAACTTCAGAAATATGTGTGAGTACTATAAGGTTCCGGTGTATTTCTTTAGCAATAAAGAAGAGCTGGGACATGCGATAGGTAAAGAATTCAGGGCATCACTCGCAATCCTTGATGAAGGATTTAAAAATAGTATTGAAAAACATTTTAAGTAAATATTAGTAACTATTGGTGTATAATAACATATGGGTGTGGCAGATAGTTAGTAACACTGGTATGTTGGAAAAGAGGTCAAATGGCAAATATGAGAGTTCATGAACTGGCAAAGGAATTAAATATTTCTTCAAAGGATATAACTGATATGCTTAGCAATAATGAAAAGAAATACACAGCGATGAGCGGACTTGGAGAAGCTGAGATAAACAGCGTAAAAGGAAAGTTCAAGGCTAAGCCAGTTGCTAGTAACAATGCAGTAAAATCAGAACCTAAAAAGGCAGAAGAAAGAAACGTGAAAATACAGGAAAATAATAAAGTGGAAGAAAAGAAAGTAAATACAGAAAAGAAAGAACAGATAAAGTCAGAGGACGTTAAGGCATCAGCAGAAAAGAAGACATCTGCACAGGATGGAGATAAGAAGCACATATCACAGGTATATTTCCCACAGAACAGCCAGAAGTCTGATAACAGAGAAAGAAATAATAACAGAAGAGACGGCAATAACGGTAACTATAGAAATAACGACCGTAACAGAGACAACCGTGACAACAGGGATGGAAATAACGGCGGCTATAGAAATAATGACCGTAACAGAGATGGAAACGGCGGTTACAGAAATAACGACCGTAACGGTTATGGAAACAGAGACAACAGAGACGGAAACAACGGCGGCTATAGAAATAATGACCGTAACAGAGATGGAAACGGTGGTTATAGAAATAACGACCGTAACGGCTATGGAAACAGAGATAACAGAGACGGAAACAACGGTGGCAATAGAAATAATGACCGTAATGGAAACAACAGCCATCGTTCTGGCAGAGACGGTCAGGGTTTTGCAGGTGCAAGAAGAAATGACAGGGGTTCATCAGCACCTAAGGATGATTTCATATTTGAGACAAAGCCGGATTCAAGAAGACCAGACTCAAGAAAGAATGACTCAAGAAAGAACGATAGAAAGAAGGATAATGAGGCAAAGGAAAATCTTAAGTTTGCTAACAGCAAGCATGAGAAGAAGCCGGCTTCAAAGCAGGAAAAGAAGGAAGAAGAAACAATTAAGCAGCTTATCTTACCTGACAGCCTCACTATAAAGGAACTTGCTGATAAGATGAAGGTTCAGCCATCAGCTATCGTTAAGAAGTTATTCCTTCAGGGTAAGGTTGTTACAATTAATCAGGAAGTGGATTATGATACAGCAGAAGAGATAGCACTTGAGTTTAACTGCATATGTGACCATGAGGTTAAGGTTGATGTTATTGCAGAACTCCTTAAGGAAGATGAAGAGTCAGAGGACGATATGGTAGCAAGACCACCAGTTGTCTGCGTTATGGGTCACGTTGACCATGGTAAGACTTCACTTCTTGATGCAATCAGGGAAACACATGTAACAGACAAGGAATCTGGTGGTATTACACAGAAGATTGGCGCTTACATGGTTGATGTAGACGGACAGAAGATTACATTCCTTGATACACCGGGTCATGAAGCATTTACAGCTATGCGTATGCGTGGTGCACAGGCTACAGATATCGCTATTCTTGTAGTAGCAGCCGATGATGGTGTCATGCCACAGACTATTGAGGCTATTAACCATGCCAAGGCAGCAGGTGTTGAGATTATCGTTGCTGTTAATAAGATTGATAAGCCCAATGCTAATATCGAGAAGGTTAAGCAGGAGCTTACAGAGTATGAACTTATCGCAGAAGACTGGGGTGGTTCTACTACATTTGTTCCAGTATCAGCACATACTAAGGAAGGTATAGATGAACTTCTTGAAATGATTCTTCTTACAGCTGAGGTTAATGAATTAAAGGCTAATCCTAACCGTAAGGCAAGAGGTATCGTAATTGAGGCTGAGCTTGATAAGGGACGTGGTCCTGTAGCTACAATACTTGTACAGAAGGGTACATTAAAAGTTGGTGATGCAGTTGCCGCTGGTTCATGCTATGGTAAGATAAGAGCCATGATAGATGATAAGGGAAGAAGAGTTAAGGAAGCTACACCTTCTATGCCAGTTGAGATACTTGGTCTTAATGATGTACCTAATGCCGGTGAGATTATTATGGCTACAGACAACGAAAAGGAAGCAAGAAATATTGCTGATACATTTATCGCTGAAGGTAAGAAGAAGCTTCTTGATGATACAAAGCATAAGGTATCGCTTGATGCATTATTCGAGCAGATTCAGGCTGGTAATATGAAGGAACTTGACCTTATCATAAAGGCAGATGTACAGGGTTCAGTAGAGGCAGTTAAGCAGAGTCTTGTAAAGCTTTCTAATGAAGAGGTTATCGTTAAGGTTATCCATGGCGGTGTTGGTAATATCAACGAGTCCGATGTAGTTTTAGCATCAGCTTCTAACGCTATTATCATCGGTTTCAACGTAAAGCCGGATAATCAGGCAAGAATAGTAGCTGAGAGAGAAAATGTTGACTTAAGACTTTACAGCGTTATTTACAATGCTATCGAGGATGTTGAAGCAGCTCTTAAGGGTATGCTTGAGCCTATATATGAGGAAAAGATTATCGGTCATGCTGAAATCAGACAGATATTCAAGGCTTCTGGTGTTGGTAACATCGCAGGTGCTATCGTTACAGAAGGTAGAATGACTAAGGATTCTATTGTAAGAATTACGAGAGATAAAGAGCAGATCTATGAAGGACCTATCGCAACACTTAAGCATTTCAAGGATGATGTCAAGGAAGTTAAGGCGGGTTCTGAGTGTGGTATGGTATTCGAGAACTTCGGACAGATTCAGGAGGGCGATCTTGTAGAAGCCCACATTATGGTAGAAGTACCAAGATAAAAGCAAAGTTAACATATTCAAAGTATCCGGAGTATATGTGTCCGGGTACTTTAATGTTACAAAATATGAATTATAATAAAGTGTCAGAAAAAGGGGAGCATAATGCGTAAAAACAGTGTTAAGAATACCCGTATCAATGGCGAGGTATTAAAAGAACTTAGCAATATTATCCGCAGTGAAATCAAGGATCCAAGAATTAATCCTATGACTTCGGTTGTATCCGTTGAGGTAGCACCTGACCTTAAGACATGTAAGGCATATATAAGTGTTCTGGGTGACGAAAAGTCACAGCAGGATACTATTGCTGGTCTTAAGAGTGCAGAAGGATATATAAGAAGAGAGCTTGCAAGAACAGTTAATCTTCGTAATACTCCTGAGATTAAGTTTATACTTGACCAGTCAATAGAATACGGAATAAATATGTCTAAGCTTATAGATGAAGTTACAAAAAAAGATGATGAGAGTCATAAGAATTCAGACGAAAACATTTAAAATGTGACTGTTATAAGAATGGAGAATAAGAATATGAATGTGATTGAGGAATTAAAGGGTGCACATATTGTCGGAATAACAGGACATATAAGACCAGATGGTGATTGTACAGGTTCTACACTTGCATTATATAATTATTTAAAGAAAAATGCGCCGGATATGGATGTATCAGTATATCTTGAACAGCCGGGAATAGAATTCTCATATCTTAGCGGATATTCAGATATCAAGAATACATTAGAGGACGGCAGGGAGTTTGATGCATTTGTTGTGCTTGACTGTAGTTCTATAGACAGAATAGAGCCTTTTGCGGCAGGTTTTGACAGTGCCAGGAAGACTATATGTATAGACCATCATATAAGCAATGACAGCTTTGCAGATATCAATGAAGTAAGACCTGACGCAAGTTCGGCATGTGAAGTGCTTTATGATACACTTGATGAAGAGAAGATAGACAAGGCGGTCGCTGAGTGTATATATACTGGAATTATACACGATACAGGAGTGTTCAAGTATAGCTGCACATCACTCCACACTATGGAGATAGCTGGAAAGATGATGCAGATGGGAATTGATTATTCTGATATAATTGATAACAGCTTTTATAAGAAGACATATGTACAGAACCAGATACTTGGAAGGGCACTTCTTGAGAGTGTGCTTTTCTATGACGGCAGATGCATATTCTCAAGTGTAACAAGAGATGAAATGGACTTCTATGGCGTCACAGGCAGGGAGCTTGGTGGCATAATAGAGCAGTTAAGGCTTACAGAGGGCGTTGAGGTGGCTATATTCCTGTATGAAACAGGTGATAATGAATATAAGGTCAGCTTAAGGTCTAAGAAGGATATAGATGTAAGCCAGATAGCTGTAAGCTTTGGCGGTGGCGGTCATGTAAGAGCTGCTGGTTTTTCAGCTAAAGGAACAGTGCATGATATAATTAACAGAATCGGTGCAATGATAGAAGGACAGTATTCTAAGATACAGGATTAAGACAGATATGTTTTTTAGAATAAAGGAGAGCTGAACGGTATGAACGGTATTATTAATGTATATAAAGAAAAAGGATTTACTTCGCATGATGTAGTTGCAAAGCTGAGGGGAATTCTTCATATGAAAAAAATCGGGCATACCGGAACGCTTGACCCGGATGCGGTGGGAGTTCTTCCGGTATGTCTTGGCAAGGGTACAGGTCTTGTGTCTATGATAACGGACTGGACTAAGACATACGAAGCGGTTATGCTGCTTGGAACTACCACGGACACCCAGGATACAAGCGGAACTGTATTGACCCAGTCGGCTGTTGAAGTCGATGAGAGAACTGTGCTTGAGGTATGCAGCCAGTTTGAAGGTGAGTATGACCAGATACCGCCTATGTATTCAGCTCTTAAGGTGAATGGAAAGAAGCTTTATGAGCTTGCAAGAGCAGGTGTTGAGGTTGAGAGAAAGCCAAGAAGAGTTGTCATCAACTCTCTGAGGGTAAATGATATTAATCTTGAAGATGATGTAAAAACAGTCACAATTACGGTTGACTGTTCAAAGGGGACATATATAAGAACGCTGTGTGATGACATTGGAAAGAAGTTAGGCTGTGGAGCCTGTATGATGTCGCTTAAAAGAACAAGGGTCGGGGATTTTGTAATTGATGATACACTGACACTTAACCAGATAGCAGCGCTTGCGTTAAAAGGTGAGATAGAAGATTATATTGTAAGCATAGACGAGATGTTTTCAGATTATAGAAAGCTGACAGTTGATGCTGTCTATAACAGACTGCTTTATAATGGAAACAAGCTTCCTCTTGAGGCTATTGTAAGTGATGGCGGTGAGTTTCTTGATATGGAAAAGTTCAGAATATATGATGCCGAAGGAAGCTTTGTCGGTATATATAAGTATATAGGAGGACAGTTTGTCCTTGAAAAAATGTTTTATGATAATTCAGATACCTGAAAGGTGGTGCAGACCGGGGTGGAATACATACATGGGACTAAAGATTTCAAGCTTGAAGGCGTAAGTGCAGTAACACTTGGCAAGTTTGACGGCGTTCATCTAGGACACCAGAAGCTGATATCTATAGTCAGGGAAAAAGCAGAAGAGATGGGACTTTTGTCAGTTATGTTCACATTTGACAGAATTCCGTTAAGCATATGCCCACAGAAAAATCAGCATTTTCTGTCTACCAATTCTGAGAGAAGGGCTCTTTGTGAAAAGTATGGACTTGATGTAGAGGTTGAGTATCCATTTACAACAGAGCTTATGAATATGGAGCCGGAAGAGTTTGTTGAGAATATACTGGTTAAGCAGCTCAATGCGCGTGTCATAGTAGTTGGCACAGATTACTGTTTTGGAAAAAATAGAAGTGGTAATGTTGAGTTTCTTATTGCAAATGCAGTTAAGTACGGATATGAAACAATAGTTGTAGAAAAAGAAAAGTTTCAGGATAAGGATATAAGCAGTACATATGTAAGAGAGGAACTAAGGCTTGGACATATGGAAACGGTCAATGTACTGTTAAACAGACCATATTCGATATCAGGTGTGGTGGCTAAGGGCAATCAGCTTGGAAGAACTATAGATATACCTACAATTAATGTATATCCTACAGAGATAAAGCTGCTTCCACCTAATGGCGTGTATGCATCTAAGATACTTATCGATAATATCGAATACTACGGAGTGACTAATCTTGGCACGAAGCCGACAGTCAGTGACGGATATGAGATAAGTGTTGAAACTAATGTGTTTTACTTTGACAAGGATGTGTATGGAAACAAGGTTGAGGTCAAGCTTCTTCACTTTTTAAGACAGGAAATGAAGTTTGAAAGTATAGAGGCACTAAAAAAACAGATGGAAAGCGATGCAAGCTTTGCAAGAGAAATGTTTATGTTATAAGAGCCAAATAAAAACAAAAAAGTACTTGATTATATAGTCACTCTATGATATATTATCAACGTATGAGCCGCCACTCAGATTAGGGACACTCCGACCCGCATCTTAGTGACAGGTGATTAAAAAACAGGAGGATTATTAGAATGATATCTAAGGAAAAGAAAGCAGAAATTATCGCTAACTATGGAAGAAAAGCAGGAGACACAGGTTCTCCAGAAGTTCAGATTGCAATCTTAACAGAAAGAATTGCTGAATTAACAGAACACTTAAAGGTTAACCAGAAGGATCATCACTCAAGAAGAGGTCTTTTAAAGATGGTTGGTAAGAGAAGAGCCTTACTTTCTTACTTAAAGAAGAACGATATCGAAAGCTACAGAAACTTAATCGAGCGTTTAGGAATCAGAAAGTAATTATAAGGGCGGAGTTGTACCTATATCATATGTACAACTTCGCCCTGCTTTGTGTTTATATAGCTGGTGAATACTCAGGCAGTGATATATGCAAAGGTTTCCAGAAAATAGACAAAGCAACAAAGAGAATAACAGAAGGAATAACCGAGACCACTCAAAAGAATATCATTTTGTGAAATATTAAAGTATTTATTGTTATGGTGTTTTTTTGAGTTGTTTCGGACCTTCTGTTCAATAACTAAACTAAACAGCCAAAAGGCAGAAACGAGGAAAGCATGTTTAAACAGTACACAATGGAATTAGCTGGCAGAACATTAAGAGTTGATGTTGGCAGAGTATGTGCACAGGCTAACGGAGCAGCCCTTATGCACTATGGTGATACAGTAGTACTTTCAACAGCTACTGCATCTAAGGAACCAAGAGAAGGAATCGATTTCTTCCCACTTAGTGTTGAATTTGAAGAAAAGATGTACGCAGTAGGTAAGATACCTGGCGGTTTCAATAAGAGAGAGGGAAAGGCTTCTGAGAATGCTATTCTTACATCAAGAGTAATTGACAGACCTATGAGACCTTTATTCCCTAAGGATTACCGTAACGATGTTACACTTAATAATATGGTTATGGCAGTAGATCCAGAGTGCCGTCCTGAGCTTGTAGCTATGATTGGCGCTTCTATTGCAACATGTATATCAGATATCCCATTTGACGGTCCTTGTGCTATGACACAGGTTGGAATGATTGATGGAGAGTTCATTATCAATCCATCACAGGCACAGTGGCAGGAGGGTGATCTTCAGCTTACAGTAGCTTCTACTAAGCAGAAGGTTATTATGATTGAAGCAGGTGCTAATATCATTCCAGAAGATAAGATGATTGAAGCTATCTACATGGCACATGATATCAACCAGACAATTATCGCATTTATTGAGAAGATTGTAGCAGAGGTTGGTAAGGAGAAGCACGCATATGAGAGCTGTGCTATTCCAGCAGAAATGTTTGAGGCAATGAAGCAGGTTGTATCTCCAGAAGAGATGGAAGTTGCTGTATTCTCTGATGATAAGCAGACAAGAGACAAGAACATTGATGAAGTAACTGAAAAGATGAAGGAAGCATTTGCTGATAATGAAGAATACTTAGCAGTTCTTGGTGAAGCTATTTACCAGTATCAGAAGAAGACAGTCCGTAAGATGATATTAAAGGATCATAAGAGACCTGACGGACGTGCTATTAACCAGATAAGACCTCTTGCAGCAGAAGTTGATATTATTCCTAGAGTTCATGGTTCTGCTATGTTTACAAGAGGACAGACACAGATATGTGATGTTGTAACACTTGCACCTTTATCAGAAGCACAGAAGGTTGATGGTCTTGATGACAATGTTACAACTAAGAGATATATTCATCACTATAACTTCCCTTCATACTCTGTAGGTGAAACAAAGCCTTCAAGAGGTCCGGGACGTAGAGAAATAGGACACGGAGCTTTAGCTGAAAGAGCACTTATTCCAGTACTTCCTTCAGAAAAGGAATTCCCATATGCTATCCGTGCTGTATCAGAAACATTTGAGTCTAACGGTTCAACATCTATGGCATCTACTTGTGCATCTTGTATGTCACTTATGGCAGCAGGTGTTCCAATTAAGAGTATGGTTGCTGGTATTTCCTGCGGTCTTGTAACAGGTGATACAGATGATGATTATGTAGTACTTACAGATATTCAGGGTCTTGAAGATTTCTTCGGTGATATGGACTTTAAGGTAAC
>OGFM01002026.1_pt1 | contig 11069 bp, 13 predicted proteins | sample 1570871 | NCBI WGS metagenome assembly OGFM01 (sample SAMEA2581957, study PRJEB24529) | metagenome | biome: Human gut stool | place: China | collected 2011
GGTTTGATGCAGAAGATATTCCTTTGATGATTGAAGCTATTCCAGTATCAGCCGACTGTATAGTGCTTATAGTAACAAAGGTTGAGAATCCGGAAGAGCTTGATACAAGATTCTCTAAGTTCTCTCCCGGAGATGATGGAGAATATGACTATGATGACGAATATTCTGATATGGAAACTATCGATGAGTCTTCCTCATATGATGAGTCTTCTGTACCACCTACCGCTGGTGATGAGCTTGACATAGATAGTGAACAGGATGGCAGCGATGGCGGTGTTATCGGTGATGACCTTATGAGCCTGTTCAGCAAGGTTCGGGACTATCTTAACAGTAACGCAGGAGCTTCTAAAGCTAAGAATTCTGCCACTGGTAATTCCGTTAAGGCTGATAACAGTCTGACACAGGAAGGTACTGCGGACAGTTCTGATACGGACATTTCTAAAAAGACTGTTAAAACAAGAATATATTCTTTTGAGTCCATGGATGACTTCACTGCTGCTGCAAGGGCAGTCAGTCCTATATACAATGACACTAACTCACTGTATAAGAAGCCGGACTCTGACAGATATTACCTTCTCCTTAAGAAAGAAGGCTGTTCATCGGTGAACTTTAACAAAGTATGTAACATACTTTCTGAATATGCTGCTAAGGAAGCCTTTACAGAGGATTCTGCCGCTTACTTTGATGAACATGGTGAACTGATTATAGGCAGACACGCCATTAGAATAGGTGCAACGTTATAATTCATTCTTACAATAAAAAAGCTGGCATATCAGACATTGTTTATATGTCTGATGTGCCAGCCTTTTATTATTCTTTCAGTCAGTTATTAACCTAATGACTGAAGGTAGCTCTGAATTTCTTCTACAAGCATATCACTGTCAATTCCGTGAACCATAGCAGCTTCCTCTAATGTTTCACCTGCTGATGATGGGCATCCAACACAATGCATACCAGCACCCATAAGAATAGGAATTACGCCTGCATCAATCTGTATAACTTCACCAATAGTAGTGTCCTTGGTAACTCTTGCCATACCTGTATCCTCCATATATTCTTTATCCGGATATCGCATAACACATTAAGTAAAATATCCGGCACGTATGTTTTATATAATATTACGTTAATCAACATACGTCAATCTTAATATTTAAAATTAAGATTTTATTAATGTTTCCATAAATTCTATTAAGAATACATCATTCTCTTGTTTTTTTCAAAATGTTATCGTATAATGTTGATACTACAAAATCCAAGGAGGAATATTATTATGGCATATGTAATTAATGATGATTGTATCAGTTGTGGTGCTTGTGCTGCTGGATGTCCAGTAGAAGCTATCAGCGAAGGTGCTGCTCATTACGAAATCAACGCAGACGTTTGTGTAGATTGCGGCGCTTGTGCTGGTACATGTCCAGTAGGTGCTCCAAACCCACAGTAGTTTGAAGATACATAACGAATTAATCCCCCGGAATCATAATATTCCGGGGGATTTTATTTTTACTGTTATGAATTATTTTGTTTATTCTTAAGATAACTTTAAACAAATCGCAAAAATATATCATTATCTTTTATCCTAACCCATATTCGGGTTCTTAGCAAGGTCAGCAAATCTTGTCTGCTCTGGTATCCACGCCATCTTGACTGTTCCGATAGGACCATTTCTCTGCTTGGCTATTATTATCTCTGCAATACCCTTAAGTTCAGTATCCTTGTTATAATAATCATCCCTGTAAAGGAACATAACAACATCGGCATCCTGCTCGATAGCTCCCGACTCTCTGAGGTCAGAAAGCATAGGTCTGTGGTCAGGTCGCTGTTCAACTGCTCTTGAAAGCTGTGAAAGTGTGACAACGGGAACATCTAACTCTCTTGCAAGTGCCTTTAATGAACGTGAAATATCCGATATTTCCTGCTGTCTTGACTCAGTTCTTCCGCTGCCACTCATAAGCTGTAAGTAATCGATGATTATAAGTCCAAGATTATTCTCCATCTTATACTTACGGCACTTAGACCTTAAGTCAGCTATAGATATACCTGGTGTTGCATCTATGATAAGCTTTGACTTGGCTATGCTGTCAGCACCCTCAATAAGCTTGCCCCAGTCATTAGAGTCAAGCCGTCCCTTTCTTAACTTATCTGCATCCACTGATGACTCAAGTGAAAGCATACGGTTTACTAACTGGACATCCGACATTTCCAGACTGAATACGGCTGTAGTTATGCCCTGTTTTATGGCAACATTTTCAGCAACATTAAGCACGAAAGCTGTCTTACCCATAGAAGGTCTTGCGGCAACAAGCACGAAGTCCGATGGCTGAAGTCCTGACAGATAGCTGTCAAGGTCCTTAAAGCCCGTAGGAACACCCGTTACAGCACCTCTGTTCTTAGCCGCTGTCGATATTTTATCAAGCGCCTCAAGAACTATCTTATCGATAGGATTATAGTCACTTTCGCCCTTATTTCTTACAAGCTCAAATATTCTCTTTTCTGTTTCCTCAAGAATATCCTTAGTGCTTTCCTTGCCGGCGTAACAGTCACTGGCTATCTTTTCATTGACTCTTATGATATTGCGCAATATCGACTTATCCTTAACGATAGAGGCATACTGCCTGATATTGGCTGATGTAGGAACTGATGCTAACAATTCCTTTACAAATTCTATGCTGTATACTTCTGGAGGAACATCCTTTTCCTTTAACTTTTCCTGTAATGTTACAATATCGACTGTCTTTCCGTCATTGCACATCTCGACCATCGCCTGAAACATTACACCATACTGTTTATGATAAAAGTCGTCCGGTACTAACATTTCTCCTGCTGTTATGATAGCCTGTCTGTCCATTATCATAGAACCTACCACCGACTGCTCAGCCTCAAGGCTGTTCGGCATAATTCTGGTAACGCTTATATCTTCCATAGTTCCTCACTTATAATTACTTTTCTACTACTTTAACTGTAAGCTTGGCTGTTACATCCTTATGCAGCTTAAGTGCTACAATATGTGTTCCAAGAGTCTTTATAGGCTCATCAAGCTTCATCTTTTTCTTATCCACTTCAAGGCCAAGCTGTTCTTTTGCTGCTGTGGCTATTTCCTTAGTTGATATTGTTCCAAATGTCTTGCCACCCTCTCCTGTCTTCATAGAAAGAGTAACTGCCTTATCCTCTATGCTTGCGGCAAGTTCCTTAGCTCTTGCAAGCTCCTCTGCTGCTTCTTTTTCTTCTCTCTTCTTCTGTAACTTAAGGTCATTAAGATTTTTAGGAGTTGCCTCAATACCTAACTTCTTAGGTAAAACAAAGTTTCTTGCATATCCATCATTTATCTTAACAATCTGCCCCTTCTTTCCAAGAGTTTTTACATCCTCTAATAATATAACTTCCATTTTTTTGCCTCCTGTATTATTTTATATTTTGGGTTTGCTCTCTGCTGCTTATGATGCCATCGCGAATTGCTCCGCAGCTTCGCTGCTCCCGCAATTCTGCAAACATTCGAATTCCGCTCATTTACTTTGTAAATCGCTTCTTTCTCATGTTTGGGCGGGTCGGAAATATAAAAGCTTTTTCGTGCAAGCACGAACAGCTTTTCTACTTCCGACCCTGGGACATCATATTTCACCTTCATCTAACATCTTATCCAATGTCAGCTTAATGGTGTTTACTGCCTGTTCTGTGGTGCAGTCGGTGAGCTGGGCTCCGGCTATGCTCATATGGCCGCCACCGCCAAGCTTCTCCATAACAAGCTGTACATTTACCTCGTCTATCGACCTTGCGCTTATATACAGCTTATCCTCGTAAGCTGTGATAACAAACGATGCCTTTATGCCTGATATGTCAAGAAGCTGGTTTGCAGCTTTTGCGCCGCCTATTGTCGGACTTTCAAGCCCTGCCCCGTCAAATATTGTTATGGCAAATGCATCTTTATATACCTCTGCCTTACTTACCGCTGATGCTATAGCTTTATATTCATCCATATCATTTCTAAGCATTTTTCTGACACGCGTTACATCTGCGCCGTGTCTTCTTAAGAATGCTGCAGCCTCAAATGTACGTGGACCTGACTTGCTGTTAAAACCATCTGTGTCTATCGATATACCTGCATACAGCGCATCCGCCTCAAATGCTTTTAACTTAATTCCATCATCCACATACTGTATCATCTCTGTAACCATTTCGCAGGCTGAAGATGCATATGGGTCTACATATGAAAGAACCGCACCGGTTATAGTGTCGCTTGAACGTCTGTGGTGGTCGAACACTATCGTTGTCTTGCACTTATCAAGAAGTGATGGACATTCTGTTCTTTGTGCGCGGTTTGCATCAACTACTATGACAACTGTCGATGGCTTAAGATAGCTTTCCACCTCATCTTTCTTTATAAACATATCATCCGGATATTCTTCTTTATTTATAAATCTGTTCATAAACGGACGGACACTTGTTGACACTTCTCCAAAGACTATATGTGCCTCCTTGCCAAACTTCTTGGCTATAATATATATACCAAGCGCCGAACCAAATGAGTCGATATCCGGAAGACTATGTCCCATAATAAGCACATTATCATTGGCTTCAAGAATCTGCCTTAAGGCATGCGCCTTTACACGCACCTTTACACGCGTATTCTTTTCCATCTGCTGGCTCTTTCCACCATAATAATATATCTTATCTCCATCCTTAATAACAGCCTGGTCGCCGCCACGTCCAAGTGCTAAGTCCATCGCAGCCTTTGCTACTTCATAGTTCTTAGCATAATCACTTGCGCCTGTTCCAATACCGATACTTAGAGTAAGTGTCTTCTCATTACCTACCTTTACACTCTTTATATCCTCAACCAGACTGAACTTATCAGCAAGCAGCCTCTCAAGATACTTGTATCTGAACACTATAAAGTACTTATCCTTTTCTAACTTTCTTATAATGGCAGAGCCGGCTGAAAAGTACTTATTAACACGCTTATCGACAAGGCCTACGAACAGCGAACGTCTTACATCATCAACGCTTTCAAGCGCATCCTCGTAGTTGTCTATATATACAAGACCTACAACAAATCTTTCATCCCTAATTTTCTGTATATATTTGTTAACATCTGTCTCATCAAACATATACATAGCCACAAGCGATGAGTTATAATCCCTTGAAAGTATATTGACTCCCTGTGTAAGGACATCCGCACTTATTCTCTTCATCTCTATTCTGTAATCCCTGTCGTTAAGTGCAACCCTTACTTCCTTATAGTCATCAAAGTTACGGAATACATTTGTCGATAATTCCGGTATTATGGTTGAAATGTTTTTGTTGAATTCATTCTTCTTGTTAATACTGTGCTGCATAGTAGAGTTCATCCACAATATATTACCTTTATTGTCAAGCAGACAATAGGGAATACTAAGGTCATACAACAACTGCCTCTGAACCTGTGAATAATTAGAAGAAAACTCTACAATTTCTTTTATAACTCTAGGTCTGAAATACAACATCATAAATGCACATACAATTATATATATAAGCGCAAATACCATAACGACCGATGCCGCCGGCACACTTATAAAATATAATGCAAAATCAACTATTATTAGTAATATCCCTAGAGCTATAGGCCATATAAAAACTGAATTAAGCCTTCCCGATGGCCGAAATGACTTTCCCTGCTTATTATTCATAATATCTCCATTCTCGTTATGGTGCTGCTGCGCCTACGATAATACAATTCACTAGAATATATAAGTAATATAATATATGTTCTATTCTACATAATGCTAAAGCATATCAGCATTATAACACAGATTGTTAAAATAGGGAATATGGGGGAGTGGTTTGATTAGTTTGTGGGGTGCGGGGGTTGATTGGTTTATTGATTTGAGAACTTATTTATTATTGAATGGTTGAAGTTGTAATGAGGATTAAGTTTCTAATGATGTGTTTTAATGACTTAGGTTGTTGGTTTGGGATTGTTGTAGGGATAGTTTAGTTTGGGCCGCGGTTATTATGCCGGAGGCATAATAACTGGCGGCTGAATTGGCATGGATTGTGGCTTAACTCGTAACGATGAGTTAGAGAGATATTATGGCTTTGCCATAATATCTCTCTAACAGTCGCGGTGCTCCTCGAATATAAAAACAAAGACCCAGTTATTCCTGCAAGCAGGATAACTGGGTCTTTGTTTTTATATTCTCATCGTTACTCGCGCTTATTCTACTGTGTATGGTAAGAGTGCTACGTGTCTTGCTCTCTTTACTGCTACTGTAAGAGCTCTCTGGTGCTTTGCGCAGTTTCCAGTGATTCTTCTTGGAAGAATCTTTCCTCTTTCAGATACATACTTCTTTAATAAAGCAACATCCTTATAATCTAATGCCTTGTTTGCATCAGCACAAAATGCACATACTTTCTTTCTTCTGCGCATTGGTCTTCTTCTCATCTGACCCTCTGGTCTTTCAGCCTTCTTATCTGGCATGTTAAGTTACCTCCTATCTTAATTGAAAGGTAAACCCTCGTCTTCCACGCTATCACCATCAGGTATATTCATAAATCCATCACCTGCTGCAGCGCTTGGTTCTGGTCTTGATGGTGCATATGCTGTTGCACCTGCTGCGGAAGCAGCGGCTTTACTTTCTGCGAATTCCTGTTCTTCAACAACAACATCAGTAGTGTAGACTCTCTGTCCGTCCTTGTTAGTGTAACTACCAGTCTGGATACGTCCTGTAATGGCAATCTTTGTTCCCTGATGTAAATACTTCTCAGCGAACTCAGCGGCTCTGCCAAATGCAACACAACCTATGAAGTCTGCTGACTGTTCGTCACCAGCTCCATTATTACCTCTAGCACGTCTTCTGTCTACTGCTAATGTATATCTAGCGATTGCCATAGCTCCATCTGAATTCTGTGAATAGCGTACATCTGGATCTCTTGTCAATCTACCCATTAAAATTACTTTGTTCATACTTATTCTCCTCTTCTATAAAGAGTTGTAAGCCTAAACGTCAACTAATTATTCCCCATCTTTTACGATTAAGAATCTGATTACGTTTTCCATAATACGAATTCTTGACTCAACTTCTGCTGGTGTAGTTGCATCAGCTTCAAACTTAATGAAGTTGTAGTATCCTTCGCTCATATGCTGGATTTCGTATGCAAGCTTCTTCTTTTCGCAAGTACCTGGATCAGTAATAGTACCACCGAAACGAGTGATTAATTCCTTAACCTGCTCTACTGTAGCATTTCTTACTTCATCCTCGACGTTTGCGCTAACAACTAATGCTAATTCATACTTATTCATCTACGTCGCACCTCCTTCTGGTCTTTTGGTCCCTTTTATTCAAATATAAAAAGAACAAGGATTATAATCTCACGAGGTTTAATTTTAGCATAGATTAATCCATATTACAAGTCTTTATTTTCATTTTTTTGTATTTTTTTAATATTCTTTTCTACAAGAGACCTCTTTAATATAATCTCATGTGAACATCCACAACAACGCAGCTTAATATCTGCGCCTGTCTTTAGAATCTGCCACTCATAGCTTCCACATGGGTGCTTTTTTTTCATTTTAATAATGTCACCTGCATCCAGTTGAATCATTCAGTCCTCCATTCACGCATATATATGATACCAGGGGCAAAAGGTCTAAACCCACATGAGCCTGCTCATAGGTGGGGGCTTTTGGCCCCAACATTTTATATATTATACTATAACCATAAATGCTTATTATTCCCTTATAACAACACCAAGTATACTGCAGCCGTCTGCCTCTAACCTGTTTACCTCTTCATTCATATCCTCAACCGAATATGCCTCTTCGTCTTTTATTATCATAGTTTTATCACAATACTGTGCAAGAAGACCGTCTTCATCTGTATCGACAACTATATAATCGTAATCATTACTATACTTCTCAAGCAGATTTTTAAAGACCTCTCTCTCATCACGTGTGACAATTTCATCATCATTAATACCTGTAAATATTATATCCAGCCCTTTATGATTAGTAACACATATAATTTCGTGATTTTTATTTGGATTCTTAAGATAATCTATAACACCCTTTGCATTCTTTCCAAGCTTGTACTTTCCAAGAAATACATCCCTCTTTATATCCCCATCAATAAAAAGCACCTTATTTCCTTTTTCCATAATGCCATAAGCTATCCTGAAAGTATCAACCCTGCCGCCTATAACAGCCACCGACTTATGCAAATTAAGATTACCTGTTATGTCTTCAGCAATATGCTCAAAATCCTTCTTTTTATCGCTGTCTACATTTACAAGCTTATCGATATTAACTCTATACATATAATCTCACCCCTATCCTACTTTCTTATCGTACCTATTATACGGTAATTCTTCTTAGAAGCTTCCTGTATATCTGCAACATCAGATGAAAATGTTTCTGCCGCCTCCTGTAACACTTTTTCTACTGTCTGGTCTTCATCTATAGTAGCAGCAGCCTGATCTTCTATTTCTATATTTTTCAATTCCTCATCAGATAACTTATCAGCTTTTCTTATAACCTCTGACTCTATATTATCATCTGCTTCTACTGCCGTTGCTTCCCTCAGCGCCTTATACTCTTCATCAGTTATCTCTGCTTTGTATACAACATCTGTTACTGGCTTATCTGTATCTTCCTGCTTTGTATCTGCTTCTTCATCACTATATGGTACTTCCATTTCTGGCTTTCCACTGTGTGCATTCTCAACTTCTGGCTTTGTAAATGCTGCTTCTTCCTGTTCCTCATCCGCCGAATCAATGCTATTTACAACATCTGAACCTTTATTCTCTGTTTCTTCCTGTTCTACATCCACTGCATCAGCACTATATGTTACATCCATCTCTGGCTTTCCATTATGTACATCCTCAACTTCCGGCTTTGCATATACTGCTTCTTCCGCATTATATACTATTTCAGATGTTTCATTCTTTATAACTTCCTGCTCCTCATCTGCTGTACCAATATTATTTACAGCATCTGAACCTTCATCCTCTATAACTTCCTGTTCCTCATCTGCTGCACCAATACTATTTACAGCATCTGAACCTTCATCCTCTATAACTTCCTGCTCCTCATCTGCTGCACCAATGCTATTTACAGCATCTGAACCTTCATCCTCTATAACTTTCTGCTCCTCATCTGCTGCACTAATACTATTTACAACATATGTCTCCGGCTGTTTTATAATATCATCCTCTGACTTGCCAGATGACTTCTTACGCTTTCTGCTCTTCTTGTTCTTTTCTTCCTTGCCTTCATTAAAATAGTCGCTGACTTCATGTTCAAGCTTGTCCAATACTTCGGCTTCATCAACATTTGCAGCACTAACTGCTTTAGCCTGCTTGTCCTTTCCATCCTCAATGAGCTGTGGCTTATGGTCTATATAATCCATATGCCCAAAACGTCTTTCATACTCAAATTCATGATTATAATCATCATCCTTAGACTTAAATGCACTCATAAAAAGGCATACTATCACTTCAATAAAAAGGCATATTGCACTTGCTATACCTGTAATAATAGCTATATTTCTGTATAAATCCGGCTTAAAAGCTACACCGCTTGATGTACCCTCCGATAATATCTGGATAGAATTAACCGGTATAATAGAGGTTGTCTTAATAGCTGTTGCCGCAACCGCATCTACATACTTCTTGGCAGTATTCTGGTCTGGATTGACACATTTAATCTCTACTATATTACTGTTAGCCGGTGATGATACCTCAAGATACTGCGCAATATCTTCGGAAGTTCCTGCTATTTTCTGTGCTGCTGATATTACAACATTACTTTTAAATATAATAGTAAAGTCTTCCTTAAGTCCGCCATTACTAGCTCTTATAGAAGCCTCATTTTCTTCACCCGGAACAACATACAACTGTGTTGTCGACTCATACATAGGTAAAATCTTCTTATTCTCGTACATATATCCTGCCACGCCGCTGATAATCGCAACAAGAATTAATATTAATACACATCTTGAAAACTTCTTCATCTATCATTCTCCTTCTTCTGGATAATAGTACCATCTGATGGCAGTTATAATGCCACTGTCATCAATATCAAATGCAATCTGTGCAAAGTCATCGTTCACAGTGGCCACTCCCGACATATAATCAGGCGAAAAATATGTGAACTCAATGATATAATTCTCAGCTCTTTCTTCGCTGTCATATCCATTATAATTAATAAGTCCATATGATATGGCATCTTTTGTATTCACTTTATCAAGGTCATCTATAGTAAAATCACCATAAAGATACTTTCCCAGAACTGCCGTCTTATCAGGTGTCTTACAATAATTATTCTTGTAGTTGGTATCCCTGTAGTATACGCTGAGTATCGAATCTACCGACATTCCGACCTTAAGTCCTCTTGCAAATACATCATTGTCACTGACAGATGCTGCTGCTGTAAGCTTATATGTTCCTGCCTGATTTTTTCCTGCTGTTTTCCCCTCATCATCAAACTTAACAAAAATGAGTGTAAGGTCATTATATGAGCATACCTTTTCTACATATAAAGCATCTGCATTACTTTCCTTTTCTGTCGACTCATATTCAGAAACCGGATTGCCATATATGTTCTTTACATCACTTTCATTCATCATATACCTGAGGGAATTCACAGTAAGGTCAGAATACTTAAACTTCTCTGCCTTACTAACCTCAACTGTAGGATATTCCTGATAACTTGTTATATCCTCCGACTCATCGGTTATTACAGCTTCAACTCTTCCTCCACACGAGGACATTCCTAAGAGCACTGCCATACTCAACACAACTCCTGCACTCTTTTTAAATGCACTGAATTTTCTCATCGTTTTCCCCTTTTTATAGATAATTTAAAATGTTTAATGACAAAATGCTATTATAAATATGCCATTCTTTTCTATAACCAAATATACTTTCACATCTGACACTAATATCGTCAAGTGTAGACACAGTATAACATATTTGTTAGTTTTATAAAATATAAATGTATAAAATTATATAACAAAAAAAGTCATCCCACATTGTGAGATGACTTAGAGGCGACAACCAGATTCGAACTGGTGATCAGGGTGTTGCAGACCCACGCCTTA
>OGFM01002029.1_pt1 | contig 11065 bp, 8 predicted proteins | sample 1570871 | NCBI WGS metagenome assembly OGFM01 (sample SAMEA2581957, study PRJEB24529) | metagenome | biome: Human gut stool | place: China | collected 2011
CTTTAGATGTGGTCAATGTACTGCCGTTAGAGCAGTATTTATATAGTGTTGTGGGCGAAGAAATACCTGTGATTTTCCCTGATGAGGCAATTAAGGCCCAGGCTGTAGCAACAAGGTCGCTTGCTTATAACAGGCTTGGAAACCGCAGTCGTTTAGGTTATGATCTGAAAGCCAGTGAAGAAGGGCAGGATTATTATGGACTGACAACAGAAAAACAGGCTATTAATAAACTGGTCGATGTCACAGCGGGAATGGTAGTCACTTATAACGGGCAGCCAATTGAAGCTGTTTATCACCAAAGTGGTGGCGGGCAGACGGAAAACAGCCGCGATGTGTGGGGTAGATATGTACCTTATCTGCGCAGTGTGAAGGATTACGACTGGGATGCACCTATGTATAACTGGGAAAAAGCTTTGCCTGCAAGTGAGATCGAACGACGTTTATCGACGCGTGGATATGCTGTCGGCAAACTTGAAAGCATACGTTTATCACCGCTGGAAGGCAGTAGCAAAATGTTTGGAAATGATCGCACTGCCAGCGGACGGGTGCAGGAAATGCTATTCAGCGGCAGCGGCGGGACATTTCTTTTTACAGGACAGCAGGTGCAGGAAATATTAGGGCTCAACAGTACTTTTTTTGAAGTGGAAGTCAACCGTCCTGTACCAAATTCTATTGAGATTCCTATTGAAAATCCTTATGGAATAGAAATCGGCAGGAAGGAAGTCCCGATAAAAGTCAGCGAACGTAGTATTAGTTTTAAAGATATTTTAAAGGATCTGCATTTTGTCAGCGGTGAAAAAGGTGAGATGGTAACTTTTAAAGGTCGTGGGCAGGGGTCCGGACTGGGGCTTTCCCAGTGGGGAGCACGTGGGATGGCAAATAGTGCGCCGCCACGCAGCAGGGACTATTATAAAGAAATTTTAACTCATTATTATACAGATACCAGGGTTGAAAAAATTTACTGAAACCGGAGATTAAGATGCAGGTAAAAGATTTTACTTATGAATTGCCGCAGGAATTGATTGCGCAGTATCCGTTGGAACCGCGCGATCACTCAAGATTGCTTGTTGTAGATAAAAATACGGGAACAATAGAACACAGATATTTTTATGATTTATGTGAATATTTGCGGCATGATGATTTACTGGTTTTTAATGATACACGTGTTATTCCGGCACGTCTGCATGGCGTGAAGGATACTGGTGCAAGAGTTGAGGTATTTTTGCTGACTCGTTTAAACAGTAAGGATTGGGAAGTTTTGGTTAAACCTGGTCGCAAACTGCGCGTTGGGGCAAAAATAAAATTTAGTGATGATTTGTCCTGTGATATTATTGCTGATACGGATTTTGGCGGAAGAATAGCGCGTTTTTATTATAATGGCGTATTCGAAGAGATTTTGGATCGTTTGGGTGAAACGCCGCTGCCTCCGTATATTACGGCACCACTGGAAGATAAGGAACGTTATCAAACAGTCTATTCAAGAGAGAATGGCAGTGCTGCAGCACCAACTGCCGGATTGCATTTTACCAAAGAACTTTTGCAAAAGATTAGGGATATTGGCTGCGAAGAGGTTTTTGTAACACTGCATGTTGGTCTTGGCACTTTTCGCCCTGTCAGTGTTGATGACATCAAAGATCATGTGATGCACAGAGAGTTTTACTCTGTTTCACCTGAAGCGGCTGAAGCTATTAATAAGGCTAAAGCTGAAGGTCGGCGTATCGTTGCTGTAGGAACTACTGCGGTACGTACTTTAGAAGCTGCGGGTGAAAGTGGTGTGATTAAAGCTGGCGGGAACTGGACAAATATCTTTATTTATCCTGGATATCGCTTTCGACTGGTAAATTCATTGATAACTAATTTTCATTTGCCGCAGAGCACGCTTTTGATGTTGGTATCAGCCCTGTCAACACGTGAGATTATGCTGTCGACTTATGCTGTAGCTGTACGCGAACATTATCGTTTCTTTTCTTTTGGTGACGCTATGTTTATTACTGATTTGAATAAATAATTTTTAGGAGAATTTATGCACGCAGTTACATATGAATTAATAAAAGAGTGCAGTCGGAGCGGCGCGCGATTAGGTAAATTACATACTCCGCACGGAACTTTTGATACGCCGATGTTTATGCCTGTTGGAACACAGGCGACCGTAAAAACATTAGCGCCAGAAGAATTATATGCTATGGGCAGTCAGGTTATTTTGTCTAACACTTATCATTTGTTTTTACGGCCTGGCCACGAATTGGTCAAGAAAGCCGGAGGTTTGCATAATTTTATGCGTTATGACCGGGGGATGCTGACAGACAGCGGTGGATTTCAGGTTTTCAGTTTGGGAGCCATGAGAAAAATCAAAGAAGAAGGTGTGACATTCAGGTCGCATATTGACGGTTCAAAAAAATTTCTGTCGCCAGAGATAGCCACAGAAGTACAGGAAGCATTAGGCGCCGATATTGCAATGGCTTTTGATGAATGCATTCCTTATCCGGCTGATTTTGATTATGCAAAAGAATCAACTCTGAGAACTACGCGTTGGGCCAAACGCTGTTTAGATATACACACCCGTGAAGACCAATCTATGTTTGGCATTGTTCAGGGTGGAATGTATCCGGAACTTCGAAAAATGAGTGCTGATCAGCTGACGGAAATGGATTTTGCTGGTTATGGAATCGGTGGACTGAGTGTTGGTGAACCTAAGCCGCTGATGTATGACATTTTAAACCAAACAACTGAGCATATGCCAAAGAATAAAGCCCGTTATCTAATGGGAGTTGGAACCCCAGACTGTATAGTAGAGGCAGTAAACCTGGGTGTCGATATGTTTGACTGTTTATTGCCAAAAACGTTGCCCAAATATCCAAACATAGAAGTCCCGGAAGGACGGCTGGTTGTACGGAATGCAGCATATGCTGAGGATTTTCGTCCTATTGATGAACGCTGCGGCTGTTATACTTGCCGTAATTTTTCACGGGCCTATATCAGGCATCTGTTTAAGGCAGAAGAGTTGTTTGCTCTGAGGCTGCTTACGATTCACAATCTACATTTTCTGCTTGATTTTACAAAGCAGATTCGTTCTGCTATTGCCAGTGATACTTTCCCTGAGCTGCGCGAAAGATTTTTAGAAAATTATCGAGGCTAAAACAGGATTTTTCGTTTTTATGGCGAATATAATCCCAGATAGGGGAGAATTATGAAGGAGGTGTTCCCATGCAAGGTGGAGATACTATGGCGATGATCAATGCGATCTGGCCGTTTATCTTAATGGGCGGTATCTTTTATTTTATGCTGTATCGTCCTCAGAAACAAGAACAACAAAAACGTCAGAGAATGCTTGATTCTTTGAAAAAAGGCGATAAAGTAGTGACTATTGGCGGTATGTTTGGTGTGATTACCGCTATCAGTGAAAAAAAGGTTACCTTGAAGCTGGCTGAAGACGTGGAAGTTGATTTTGCACGTTCCGCTATCAGTGCTTTTCAAGATCCCGTTAAGCAGGAAATGGCAGAAAAATAATGAAGAAACAACAATTGCGCAAGGAGTTAAAATCTTTGCGCAATCAGCTTTCTAGGGATCAGGTTGACCGCTGGAGCAAAGAAATCTGTGCAAATATTATGCTTTCGCCACAATATCGTCAGGCTGACGTCATTTTTGGTTATCTGGCATTCGGAAACGAACCGAATATAGACATTGTTTTAGAGCAGGCGAGACTCGCTGGTAAAACGGTTTGTATTCCGCAGATAATTTCAGAAACAGAGATTTGTGCGGTGCGGTTTGAAGGTTTTGGCCAGTTATCACTTGACCGTTACGGAATCCGCAGTGTTAGTGGTACAGATGTTGTGATAAAGCCACATGAAATAGCTTTGGTATTGGTGCCTGGAGTTGGGTTTGCTAAAAATGGGAACCGAATAGGCATGGGTGCAGGTTATTATGACCGCTTCTTGGCACAGGTTGATAAAGCTGTGCTGATGGGTGTGACTTATAATGCCCTGTTATGCAGTAAAATACCAGTAGATTATTATGATAAACCGGTGCAGTATCTGGTTACTGAAACAAACGTTACTCTTTGTGAGTAGCTTGTTTATAAAAGTTTTGATGAACTTACTAAAGGGGGCAGCTAATTTTGAGATGGAATGAATTAGGCAAATTCTTGATTATCTCGTTGGCGATAATCGGGGGTTTCTGTGTTTATATTTCGCCTTTGTCAAATTCCATTAAACAGGGACTTGATCTGCAGGGTGGTACACATGTTGTGCTTCAGGCTGTTGATACACCTGAGTTAAAGGTTGATGATGATGCAGTTAATCGTTCAGTGAAAATTATTGAACGCCGTGTCAATGAACTTGGATTGACTGAACCGGTTATACAGCGTCAGGGTAAGGATCGTATTATTGTTGAGCTTCCTGGAGTTAAAGATCCTGATAAAGCGATTGCGATGCTCGGACGTACCGCACTTTTGGAATTTAAAGATGTCAGCGGGAAAACTGTTCTGACAGGTAAAGACTTAAAGGATGCTAAAGCGCAAATTTCTCAGGGCAACCAGTCTGTTGTCGGTTTGGAGTTCAGTGATGAAGGCGGCAAAAAGTTTGCTGATCTTACCGCACGTAACATAGGTAAACCGATCGCTATTGTGTTAGATGGTGAAGTGCTTACCAATCCTGTAGTACAGGAAGCTATAACTGGCGGCAGAGCTCAAATCTCAGGATCACGTACTATGGAAGAGGCTGAGCATTTGGCTATTTTACTGCGTAGCGGTTCTTTGCCTGTGAAAATTGAGGTTATGGAAAATCGGACTGTTGGACCTACATTAGGTCAGGATTCTAAAGAAAAAAGTATTAAAGCTTTTGGAATCGGTGTTATCGGTGTTTTTGTATTTATGATTCTGTTTTACCGTTTATCAGGTATTGTAGCTTGTATTGCATTACTGCTTTATGTAATGATGCTGCTTTTAGTGATGCGGTATCTGAATGCGACGCTGACTCTGCCTGGTATAGCTGGTATCATCCTGTCTATTGGCATGGCAGTAGATGCTAATGTCTTGATTTTTGAACGATTTAAAGAAGAAATTCGCAATGGTAAAACTTTACGTTCAGCAATGGATGCAGGATTTAATCGTGCGTTTGTAACTATTTTTGACTCTAACGTAACGACTTTAATGGCTGCCGTTATTCTTTTCTATCTTGGTACTGGACCGATTAAAGGCTTTGCAGTAACATTGGCTATTGGTGTTATTTTGAGTATGTTCTCGGCTATTACTGTGACTAAATTTTTGCTGCGCTTTTTGATTTCAAGCAATTTCACTAAAAATCCCGCTTTCTTTGGCGTTTCTGCTCCGAAGGAGGTGAATAAATAATGTTTTCGATCGTAAAGAATTATAAAATTTTCTTTTCCATCACCATTATTTTTCTGTTGATCTGCTTTGGTTCTATTGTTACCCGTGGTTTCAATCTTGGAATTGATTTTACAGGCGGCAGTATTGTTGATTTGACTTTTGAAAATCCAGTCAATGTGGCACAGGTTCGGGATGTCCTGAAAGAACATGATATGGGCAATAGTATCATCCAACTGGAAAACAGTGATGGCAAAACTGAAGCCAACAGTGTATTGATTCGTACTGGTGTTGTGGAGGATACTGAATTAAGAGCTACGATGAATGATCTGCAAAGCAAGCTTGGAAATTATCAGATACAGCGTGTTGAGCAGGTTGGCGCTACAATCGGTTCAGAACTGGTACAGCAGGCGGCTATGGCAATAGTTCTTTCCTGGGTATTGATGATTGCTTATATTACCTTTAGGTTTGAGTTTAAATTTGCAATAGCGGCAATTATAGCACTTATTATTGATGTTTTGGTAGTATTGAGTTATTTCTCATTGTTCCAAATGGAAATGGATTCTTCGTTTGTTGCAGCACTGCTGACGGTAGTCGGTTATTCTGTTAACGGTACGATCGTTATTTTTGACCGTATTCGTGAAAATCTGAAAATACATCGACGCAGTGAAAGCCTGGGCGAGATGGTCGATAACAGCATTTGGCAGTGTATGACAAGGACAATTTATACTGTGGCAACATCATTGTTTGCTATAGTGTCAATCTTCCTTTTTGGCGGAGAGACTATACATAATTTTTCTTTCGCTATGCTGGTAGGTTTTGCCAGTGGTGCCTATACTTCGATTTTTCTGGCTGGTCCGATGTGGATGTTCTTGAAAAATAAGAAAATTGGCATTTGATGAGTAAATAAAATCCCCTGTGCAAAGCACAGGGGATTTTTCATTTATCTGTGAATAGTATTGTACTGATACAAAAATGAGATCTTTTTTCATAAAAATGCTTGATAGTACCCAGAAATAGATTTCGTTTTTTTGAAGCGTCTATTTAAATAGAGCGAAATAACCGTTGATAAAAATTCCAAGAACGATCAGAGGCAAAATATAAGTGACATAAAACCGCATCCATTTAGGAAATTTAAGACCGTTGCCGGTATCAGCTTCTTTGATAAAATTGTTCCAGCCCCAGCCATAACGCTGTGTGCAAAATAGCAGATAAACGAGGCTGCCTAATGGCAGTAGATTGTTGCTGATAAAGAAATCTTCTAAATCAAGGATACAGCTTCCAGGACCTAACGGCTGGATATGGCTCCAGACATTGAAACCAAGTATACAGGGCATAGAAAGCATTGTTATCAGCACTATATTGATATAAATAGTTTTACTGCGGCTCCAGCCAGTAAGATCGCGGATGCAGGCAGTTATATTTTCAAAGACTGCAATAACAGTAGAATAAGAGGCAAATATCATGAAGAGGAAGAATAATGCTCCCCAAAATTGACCCCATGGCATTGCGTTAAAAACGTTAGGTAAAGTTACAAAAAGGAGGTTAGGTCCGCTGTCCGGATTAACACCAAAACTAAAGCAGGCTGGAAAAATGATCAAGCCTGAAATAAGTGCTACGGCTGTATCCAAAATAGTGATAAATACTGCCTCGCCTGTTAGAGAACGTTCTTTGGCAATATAGCTTCCGAAGATAGCCAGAGCACCTATACCAAGGCTGAGTGTAAAGAAAGCCTGCCCCATAGCGGCGAAAATAACTTCGGAAACACCTTTTTCAAAGACTTTATTGAAATCAGGATAGAGGTAATATTTAAGACCAGCTTCCGCTCCTGGTAAGAACATGGAGTTTGCAGCTAAGGCTAGCATGAGGATGAGCAGGCATAACATCATTGTTTTTGTGATTTTTTCTACACCGGCCTGTAAACCTAAAAGACAAACACCAAAACAAACCAGGACTGTCAGGACCATATTGAAAGTCATAGTCAGCGGATCACCAAGCAGGCTACCAAAAAGAGCGCCTACACCCTTAGCATCAAGCCCTGCGAAGTCACCAACAGCCATTTTATAAAAATAATACAGCATCCAACCAGCAACTGTTGTGTAGAACATCATCAGGATATAGTTGCCTGCAATAGCTCCGTATTTATAAAGGTGCCATTTAGTTCCTTTGGGTTCTAAAACATCAAATGAAAGTGCAGCGCTACGGCAGCTGGCACGGCCTACTGAAAATTCTGCTACCATGATAGGCAATCCTAGAATGAGCAGGAAAAATAGATAGATAAGTACGAAAGAGGCGCCTCCGTACATGCCTGTAATAAATGGAAAACGCCATACGTTACCAAGGCCGATAGCACAGCCAGCAGAAATAAGGATAAAGCCAAGTCGGGATGAGAAATTTTCACGTTCCATAGTAATAAAAGTCCTTTCACTCTGCATACACAGCATATGATAAAATAATAATTATAGTAAAAACAATTATACAAAAGAATCTGATTTTTGTAAATTGTTTGTGAACTTAGAATGAAATGAAAGTAAAAAGCATCTTGAATTTTCAAGATGCTTTTTTTGTAGAGGTAGTTCTTTTTCCTGTTAATAATAAACCTAACCAAGGAAGTTTACCTCCTAATTTAGTTATGATAATACTTGAGAGTACAGATAAAGTGACAAGAAGACAGTAGATCAAAAGAATTTTTTTGCTGGTCATAACAATTCCGCCAACGTGACAAAGCCTGCTGATGATATCCATCCAAAAGGGATGGATAAGATAAACAATAAGCGAGTTTACTGATAAGAGATGAATAAACTTTCTGATAGGATTCGAAAGACTTGTTTTGGCAAAGACTGCACAGAAAAAAATCAGAGAACCTATTGTGTAAAGGAACCCCTGCAGACTTAATTGCTGAAGAGTGTTTACCAGAATGATCAGACTGGAATTATGATAAAAATAATAATAGTAATAACTGCCCCCGATAAACAAGAGCGTAAAGATGTAGAAGACACTTACTTTTGTGAAATGTCTGATAATAAATTTTATAAAAGTATTATAATAAACTGCTGCCAGGCCGCCTGACATAAAAATAAATAAATAATGCAGAGGCAGGTAATTTAGACGATAGTTAAAAAGGTTTTGTAAAAATACTGGTAAGTCAGTACTTTTAAGATTGGGATGACAGGTCCAGTAGTTGAAGACGATCTGCAGTAAGAACAGCAGTATAAAACCAAGTTTAAGACTGCTGTTTTGGAAAAAAGAAAATAATTTATGCCATAATGGGAAAGTAAAATAAAACCATAGCAGTATGACCATAAAATATAAGTGGTAGCAGGCTAAACCATAAAAGAGCAGGAAAAGGATATTTGCTGGCTGCCAGTTTATACATCCTGGCATAACAGCAGAAAAGTAAAGCAGATAAAACAGTGACCAGATAACATAGGGAAGTCCGACACTTTGCAGCCGTTTTTTTAAAAAAGGCAGATAAGCTATAGTAGTTTCTGGTCGGTATTGGCAGAATAAACCATAACCGGAGATAAAAAAGAATGCGGGAACACTATAGCGTGAAAGTATTTCCAGCAGCATATATAAGAAACTATTGGGATAAGGTGCTTCTAGGACAAAAGAACCAACGTGGATACCGATGACTCCAAGCATACAGATACCGCGCAGGTCGTCAATTATTTGATTGCGTTCCGGCATAAGATACTCCTTTTGAAAGTAGATTTATTGATTTATATATTATACTCTAAGCCTGCAGGGATGGCAAAGGAAAGTATGAACAAATAAAAAAACAGACTCGTAAGAGTCTGTTTTTAGGAGGTTATAAAACAATGTTTAAGGATTAACTGTTGCGCGGTAAACCTGTTTGCCATCTTTAAATCCAACTATAACAGCACTTTTTACTGCATCGTGGGAAGCGTCTAAAGAGGTTTTGCCTGTTACTGCCTGAAAATCTTTGGTAGCAGCTAATGCTTCTGCTACTTTTGCTGATTCATAGACACCTGCGCGTTTGATGCTGTCGGCTAAAAGCATGGCTCCCTCATAGCCAAGCCCTGCGGGCGCGTCAGGTTTTTGCTTATAAGTTTTAGCATAAGTATTTACGAAAGCTTTGGAAGCTTCATTGGTAGAATCCGGGCTGTAATGGTTTGTGAAATAGGTATTGTTAAGAGATGATGCACCTGCTATTTCGACTAATTTAGGACTATCCCAACCGTCACCGCCGATAATAGGAACTGTAATACCTAGTTCACGGGCTTGCTTGCATATTTTACCTACTTCTTCATAATAACCAGGTACATAAATTACTTCAGGCTTTGCCGCAGCTATTTTTGTCAAAACAGCTTTAAAGTCCGAATCTTTTTGCAGATATGATTCTTCAATGACAACTGTACCGCCTTTTTCTGTATAAGCTTTTTTGAAAAATTCAGCCAGACCTTTGGCATAGTCACTGCTGTTATCAATGTAAACAGCAGCTTTTTGAAGCTTCAGTTCATTTAAAATAAAATTAGCACCGACAGTACCCTGAAACGGATCGATGAAGCAAACTCTGAAGGTATTTGGTTTTACCTTACCTGTTTTTTCATCTAAGGTTACTTTTGGATTAGTGGCTCCAACTGCAAGAAAAGGAACCTTAGCGGCTTCACTTACGTTAGAGGCAGCTATGGCACTGGAACTGGCAAATAATCCCATAACAACGGGAGCTTTATCCTGATTGACCAGTTTACTCATTGCATTAGCAGCTTCTGCAGGTTCAGATTTATTATCGGCAACGACCAGTTCAATTTTTTTGCCAAGCAGACCACCGGTATCATTTAGCTGCTGTACGGCAAGTTTGATTCCATTTGTAATGGATGTTCCGTAAGTAGCGTTATTACCTGTCAGCTCAGCAACAACGCCTATTTTAATAGTGTCTGCTTTCTTGTCGCTGCCTGTACTGCAGCCGCTGACTAAAACTGACATGGTTATAAGGGCACCGCCTATGGCCAGAGCCAGTTTTTTCTTAGTAAATTTCATGATAAATCCCCCTCATAAATAAATTAATAATTACGAAGAACAACAAGGTATTGTACTGGAGAGAAAAAGTCGAATTAAAAGCTTTGACTTCTCGAAGCTGCAGTACTGGAAAACAGTACGATAAAAGTACCTTGATACTATTCGATGAGATAATTGTACTTTGCAAAAAAGCAAAAAGCAAGAAAAACTTGATAAAGCATAAAAAATGAAGAAAAGTGTAAACAAAGGTATAGTTTCCATATCAGAATAGTATAATGAATTACCCGATTTACGGCAGGATTTAAATATTTAACAGCGAATTAAGATTTATAAAACAATATATATTCAAAGATGAAAGCAATATTTTAACAAGGGTGTGGAAGGTATGCAGTTAACAACAGTACAACTTGTGAGTATAGTTATAACACTGGTTTTAACGATTTTGCCAGGTATATATGCCGGTCGTAAAATAAAATCTGCTGATGACTATGCCTTAGGTGGACGCAGTGCCGGGATTGGTATGGTCGCAGGCAGTATTATAGGAACTATTGTTGGCGGTGCTGCTACCATAGGCACAGCACAGTTAGGCTTTCAGCTGGGACTAACCGCTTGGTGGTTTACTTTAGGATCTGGCATTGGGTTTATCATCATGGGACTGTTTTATGCCCGTCCGCTGCGTAATAGCGGTCTGATGACGATTTCTGAGTTTTTAGTTGTAAACTTCTGGAAGAAAGCTGGTCCGATAGCGAGTTTATCGGCTAC
>OGFM01002033.1_pt1 | contig 11039 bp, 13 predicted proteins | sample 1570871 | NCBI WGS metagenome assembly OGFM01 (sample SAMEA2581957, study PRJEB24529) | metagenome | biome: Human gut stool | place: China | collected 2011
ATTTTTTTCTATTATGGGATTCATATTATTCATATAACTAGATATTTTCATATTTTTACCTCTTTCAATTATTCAAATATCCCTGATCCAGTTCTTCTTTCGACCAGACTCTTTCATACGTTCCACCAATTTCGTCAAAAACCTTTTGCCATGTAGAAAATTTATGGATTTCCTCCATGCTATCCTTGTTATTCTGAAGCCATTCATACAGCTTTTCATACATAGAACCAGAAAACCGGACACTCCAATTGTTTTTATAATTTTCATTGTCACTGTATGACATTCCATCAGCTCCTATGGATATAATTCCCTGATCTGTCCGTTTTGCCATTCCTCTAATCTCTAAATCAGCCCAGATAAAACCTTCTTCCCGACTCTCAATTAAATTAGGGTATTTGTCAAAATACATCTCCGCTAATTCTTCATACCTCTTCCGATCCGCTTCATTTTGCAGAAGAACCTTGCCACCTCTGCCTTCTTCACCGTCTTTTACTAAATACTGGATGCCGGTACCTGAATGTGTATTTAATGTAAATCCCTGCAAAGTCTCCACATCCAGCGAATCTTTATCCATTACATTCTGCAATGCATCTTTTAATTCATCATCTAATACCAGGGCATCGTAACTCATCGTTCCATGCTCAGAAATCAAAAACTGCTTTCCTGTTGTTTCATCCTGTCTTATTTTTATATCAGAATAGGAAAATGCCCCCAAACGCTCCCCGTCTTTATTGTATATATCAAAACATTCAGCTTCATTATCGGGTACGATTCTATAATTTTCGGATTCGTACTCTGAATATTCCTGTTTCAAAGTATTTATCGTTTTTCCTGACAGTGCCAGATAAGAATCCATCACTGTACTTTTCTTAGCACGATTGATATCCGCTCTACTGCTAATATCCTCCTTATCCACCGTCTGAGCCAAAGTGTCAGCCCACTTATTCTGGTTCCGATTTGGTTTTAGGTTGTTATAACCTGTTGAATAACGGCTCTCCGCTCCTATACTTCCAATCATTTTTTAAATTCCTCCCGACATTTTATTCTCTTATTTTAGATGCCAACATGGTATAAAATTCTTTTTCCTGTTGCAGATATGCTGCCCTTTCATCTGTAACGGCTGCCAGCGGATTTTCTATTCTCTCCAATACTTTGTCGATAGCTGCTAAATAACTTTCTTTCGTTTCACCAAAAATATTGTCATCACCACCTGTCAGAAAATCCTGCTCTACCGATAGCTGCGTTAATATACTGGTTACATCCGTCTGAAATGGATTAAAACCAGTTTCTTCCAATGTTTTCTGCCATGCTGCCTTGACACTCTGCGGCACTGTCTGAAGGTAATAACCACTCATATAAGCAATCTGCTTTTTGGTTTTTTCGTCTGCAAACTGATAGGTTCTGTTATTCGCTTTTTTGTACTTTTTCCTTTCGATGGAATATAAGACCAGTTTGGTTCTCCATTACTACCAGAAGTAATTAACTGTTCCCTTCCAACTGTTCCTATATTTGAAAAAGAGATTCCCATAAATCCACCTCCAACAGCTTGAGGTTTTCGTATAAAATTTTATTCAACCACTTCTTAAAGCGGTTCATACTTTCTGTCATCCATTGGTCACACTCTAGCTTCAAACATACTTTGGCTAACACCTTTCATCCACATATTCTGTGCTGCTCCATATCCTTTTTCCTGCCCTATATCATACAATCCACTGCTGTCAAATCCTATTTTCAATACTAAATCATTTTCTTTTTTCCAGCCATTTTTAGCATATTCCAACCATCTATTAGAATAAAGTTCATACCCTGCGCCATTTTTAGCCTTTTCCTTAAACAAGGCAAGTAAATCTGTGCCATCCTCTGCAATAAAAGTACCATTTCTATATGTCGCATTGCGTGCATCATACCCGGTTGTCTCATACACTTCATGCCATAAAGAATATTGGTTTGCCTTTGTCATATTTGCCTGCGAATTAACAATTTCATTATCTGCATCATGCATACAAATCCACGCATGCGTCCAAATATTTTTTGCATTATCTCCTTCATTCAGCAATTTTTCTATCTGCGATAATGTGTCTCTATCTGCATTTCCTGACACAGTTAATTGATATGTATATGGATCAATAGAAAATGTCAAATCTGCTTGTTTTGATAATGATATTCCATTTTTTGAAAACAGATTTGAAATTTGCTGATTTACAACACTTCTTGCATATTGCTTTTCCTTGTCAGTATTGCGTATATAACCTGTACTTCTTGAACCACCTGTATATACATCCTTGTAATTTCTTAATGCATAATCATACCGGGCAAATCCAGCCGAATATTTTCCCCCTGTTTGTAACATTCTTTTCTCATTGCGGTAAGCTATGGAACGCTGATCTTCTGTCATATATGAGCAAAAATTAGGTGAGGTCACATCACAATATTTTGATTCGATATATGCCATTGGATCAGAATGAGACAAATTTTCTTTGTACACTTTATCATAATGCTCCTGCAAAACTTTTTGTACGAAACGATCTTCCTCGGTAAGTCCATCATATTGATAACCTACAGTTGTACCAGTACTGGAAGTGTTTGGCAGATTATTTAAATCCCTGCCTACTGGTATGTTGTTGTAATAATTATTTACAGTAACCATACTATCCCCTACCTTATATAAGTCTCATAACAACTGCCAACATTCTCTTGCAACATTAAACAGCCTTTCATTTCTCTAGAAAATATTTTTTAAGCATTGTGATATATTGTTTTAGCAAATAACCTCTGAGTCGTTTCCATAAAGTTCTTATCGCTACTCATAATATCCCAAATTACACTCTTTGCAATTCCTGCTGTATATTTCGGTTCTTCACGCATTTCTAAAAATCTTTTTTGTGCTTTCTCCATCATGGATACCGCAGTATCTATATATTCTTTTTGTTCTGCTGTATTCTTCTTCACATTAGTTGTTTGAAAGAATTTAGAACCGTCATTTGTCTGCTGACATACAATATATCCCGCCAGATTTGCTAATCGCTTATTATATGCCCTGTCTAAACCTGCCAAGTCTTCATCAAGTGTTAATGAATTTTCTCCTGTGATGTCATAAGAAACCTGACGTTCCCCATTCTCATGTTCTTTGACAATTTGATTATAACGTGTTTCATAAGCATCCATCACAGACTTCATTACATCCTGCAGATTGTATTTTCCGTCTTTCAATGTCAAACCGCCATATTCTCTCATTGCAGTATAGTGTTCCCATTCAACCTCATTTGTATCTTGTATTGTCAATTCATATCCTATCGGTTCTTCAACCTCAGGTTTTATTTCTTTTAACTTTTCCCTCAATGCATTCATTCCTTCATCCGATATTACTACATTGTCCGTCTGTTCGTTTTTGTAAACAAAATTATCATGAGTGCTTCGAAAATCTGTAGTCTTTCTTTCTGTTTCAAACAGGCAAAACCTATCATAAGAAGGCTGCTGAAATATTTTCATAGAAATCCCCCCTTGTCCTCCTTGTTCGTATCACATCGTAAATCCGTTTACCTGTTTATTAACATAATAATCCCAAATACCATTAAGCATTTTCCGATTACCATCTGATACATTCAGATTTAGCCTTAAATCTTTCCGATCACCCGAATACTGCTGCGATAATTTCTGGTTATCCGACTGGATGGCGGATAAAAATGCCTGATATGCCGAATTTTGGATAACCCCCTTTTCTTTAGATTTTGCAGTATTCTCCTGGTTCTCACCTATGTTCTGTTCATTTGCTGTCTGTCCACTTCCTTTATGGTAAACTACCGATGGGGTAAAATCCTGTAATTCTGACCAGATTTCTGTTGAAGTTGCCATAAAATTACTGTGATTTTCATATGCCTGATTCAGCATATCCAGTTCTTTTTCTTTGGTTAATTCCTCAATTTTGCCCGATTCTGTCACATAATACTCCGGCTCATAATCTTGTTCCGCATATTTTTCTTCAATGCTGTTTTTCATTTTGTTATATGCTTCTGCCATTCTGTTTACATGATGTTCAAAGGAATCAGTTTTTACACTCTCTGTATCTTCTTTGACAAATATATCCGTCACTTCCTTCTCAAAACGGTTCTGATAATCCATAGAACTGACAGAAGATAAATGTCGAAAGCTCTCCTGCCCTGTTTTGGAAATGGAAAGTGTATCTGTATACTGTGTCATTTTCTTTTCTAAATCTGCCGGAACATTTTGCTTTGTATTTTTCCTGCTGTTATGTTCGATTGCAGAATATGTAATATTTGTATTATTGTAAATCTTCATAGCTGTTTCCTTCCCAGATAAATACCATTAGACTCTAATATCAATCGGCACATACCTTTTAATTGTGTCTGTTTGTACCATTTCTGCTGCCTCTAAACTATCTGTAGCAAGCTGCTCCTGCAAAACCTCGTCTGGAAGTTCTTCCATATTCTCCACAGTTTTTTCCGTCATCTGCTCTGTCATTTCTTCGGTTGTCTCCGAAAGTTCGTCCATGATTTCAGACATCATGCCCTTGTTTTCCTCTGTTCCAAGAGCTTCATCCACCATTTCTTCCTTTCGTTCTTCTTCTGTTTTAGGCTTATTCCTCTCAGCAGTTTCCGCAATCTTTTCGCCATGTTCTTCTGCCTCGTCCATGACATGAAACATCTGTGAATTATTATACTCCTGATTTGCTGCCGCAATTTCATCCTCATAATTATGAAACATTTCCAGCTTTTCAGAGATTTCTTCCAAACTGTCAGCCTTTCGGTTTTTCAAATTTTCTTTTTGTGCTTCAAAAAAAGCCACCTTATTATCCCGTTCCTGCTGTCGCTGCAATTTTTCCTGTGTACTTTTCAACATATTAGAACTATTAAATCTATTTATCAGTAAACCTCCACCGGATAAATTGACTGTAAAACTCATCTGGTTCCTCCTTCCCGACAAATTAATACAAAAGATTTTTCTTCTTGTCATTTAGGCTTAACATACTATACTTCCTTATCTATCTTACTTGACGTTAGAGAAGAATTCGTTTTAGAATATGTACCATTGTTTGTATAAGTCGCACTTGCCCGATTCGCAGCATTTGATATACCAGCTGCTTTCTGGGCTGTTTTGCCTGCAAAGGAATTGTAACCTGTAAAAACCGTTTTCAATGAACTGATATCTGCTTTCTTCAATTCATCTTCATCCAGCTCCAGCTTATTCCCCTTTCCTATGGTAATACCTATTTTAGAAAGTAAATGACTGGTTTTGTCTGTCATGCCTGTCATCCATGAAGCATTTCTAAGGACATCTTTTGTATTGGATTCTCCTGCCTCCTTAACAACATCATTATAATCATCAATAAAAGATTTCACTTTTTTGGTAATTGCATCCCAGTCATAATCCTCTACCTCTGTTTCTTCCCCGGTCTTTTCATCCTTCTTTTTCATTTTCTTTTTTTCCCAGAGTGACGCATCGTTTAGTGCATCTGCTGATTTTTTCAGGGAATCCGCACTTGTTTTCATCAGTGTAAGCTTCTGTGAAGTATCGCCTTTACCCGATAATTTTTCTGCATCCTGCTTTGCATAATATGCTTTCATAAGTTTTCCATAGCTTCCGTTTTTAATCGCAGCATAATCAGAAAGCATATTGGTGTTTCCTACGGATGAACTGTCGGAAGTTCCTCCAAATAATGCGGAATAATCTACATTGCTGTTATATTTACTTGTGTAATCACTAAAACTCTTAATCTCTGACATAATACCATTCTCCTTTACCAACTATAAACGAATATCAATCGGTGTATATGTCACCTGTGTTTCCCCTTTGATATCCGTATTCTTTACGCTGTCTGTCTCCTCTGCCGCAGCCCCCGCAGATTCCTGTGTTTTCTCGGATTTATCAGTATTGTTCTTTGTTGCAGTGTCTTCTGTATTGCTGTTCTCCGCTTTTGCAGCTTCTTCTACTGATTTATTTGCATCTGCAAGTGTAGACATCTGTGCTGCTGTCGCAGACTGTGCCTTTGCCTGCAGCTCTGCCAGTTCTTCTTCCTTCTTCTCAGTATTTCCTTTTCCGGCATCCTGTTTGATTTCAGATTCAAGCACACTGGCACGTCCCTGTATCTGTGTTGCCATACTTCCCTGCACCTTTGCCTGTTTCATGGAAGAATCTGCGGAGATCATCGCCTGCATACTTGCCTGTGACAATCCGGTGTCTTTCTTTTTAGAAGTGTTACTTGTTCCAGCCACCATATCATCCATAGATGACGAATTTTTACTCTGCTGCTTATTTCTCTGCTCGATCTGGTGCTGTCTTAACTGCTGATTGAGATTGTTAATCTCCTGCTGTATCTCCTGACGCTTTTTCATCTTATCCTCTAATGACATTTCTTCATTCGATGATAAATCCTGTAGCTTCTGCTGTGCATTTGCAATCTGATTCTGAATATTTTTACTTACAGAATCATTCCCCTGTGTCATTCCCATTGTTCCTGTCTGCGTATTTGTCCCACTAAATCCATTGATCCTCATCGTATTGTCCTCCTTGAGCTTAAATTCTGAAATCCGTTTCCTTAAAAATCTGTACAACATGATTTCTCTTTACTGATTCTTTCGGCATATCTTTCTTTACAATAAACAGCGATGTTGTGAACCGCCCTTTTTTTGTTGTGAAGCAAATAAAAAACACCTCGAAGGTGCTTTTTGTCCTTATTCTACCTGTAACATAATACTTAGAACCACTTCCTGATTCTCCTGCTCTAAAGATATATCTCCCATATACATCCTTGCAACCCTTCGGATATTATGCAGTCCAATTCCATGCTCCTTCCCGGATTTCGTTGTTTCCGGCAGATCACTGTCCTTATAATTTAACTCTCCCTCATATCTGTTCTTTATGGTTATCATAAAAATACTGTTTTTCCGAAAAGAAGAGATACTGATATAAGGATTTTCTCCACTTACATTTTCCATGCAATTATCCAGTGCATTGTTTAAGATCACGCTTAAATCAAATGCATTTAATTTCGTATCCCCCGGATAATGAAAATCTGATATAAAACGAATCTGCTTTTCCTTTGCTTCCCTTAACTTTTCCATCAGAATCACATCAATGACAGGACTCCCCGTTTTTATCTCAGGAGATATTTCATTCCACTCCTTTTTCAAATGCTCCATATATTCTGCTGCATCATCCATATGATTCTCTGCCACAAGATGTTCCAGCATCTGTATATGATTCCCCATGTCATGACGCAGGCTGCGGATATCCTGATACAGCTTTTCCACTTCCCCGATATGCTTTTTCATGTCACTGACCTGATTTAATACCAGCTCCTGCCCTGTCTGTTCTTCCTGTGCCACCTTCCAGTTTTGAAACATCGTTGTCATAACAAGAATTGCTATGATAGAGATAAAATAATGCACAAAGCTTAAAGCTCCATAAAATCCATAGGTATCTGTCAGGCTCTTTCCTGTATCTTTTTCATAAATATTCAGATAATATTGCAGAATGCCATATCCTGTAACTCCCACAAGAGAAGGTATGATGAGCATTACCAGCTCTTTAACGCTCATTTCATCATTTTTGTATACATATGCTTTATTGATCAGACCGATTGCAACTGCAAGGAAAACGATACAAAGCACAATATCCAGAATTCTCGTTCCAGCATAAAGTCCATATTGCAGCCATTGTCTTCCTGCAATCGTATTCCCAAAAACCAGAGCTTTTGTGATAAAATCATCCATTCTGCCTGCCATTGCAACCGCAAGCCAACGGATAGAAAAAAATGTCACTGCAAGAAATATTTTCTGATAGATGTTTCTTCTGTCCTGTACATACATCACAAGAAATGCAGCCACAACTCCCAGCATATATGCAGAAAAATTGCCAATCTGCTGCGGTATCAGATACAGCACAGACATAATTCCAATATAAACAATACTGACCAGAGCAGCTTCCCTTTTCTTTTTCATATATGGATATACAAAAACACCAAAACAGATTCCTGTAATAATCAAAATTGCAATAACAGAAAACTTCGATGTGATCATCCAGCATCTTTCCACTAAACTCATCTGACTTCATTTCCTTTCCTCTGGTTATACTTCAGATATTGCTTCACAAACTCCGGATAATTCTTTTTTGCAATCAATGCAGTTCCATTTTTCATAGTTACACAAGTTGCATCATATTTTTCTACATATTTAAAATGTACAAGATAGGCTCTGTGTGTTCGGAAAAAATCTGTTCCTGCCATATCACTTAATTCCTGTAATTTACCATAGTATTCAATATCCGTACTTCGTGTATGGATAATAACTTTCCGGTTATACACCTCGGCATACACAATATCACGCAGAAAAATTTTTATATGACTTCCGGCGGTCTGTACCATGATATATTTTTCGTCTTTTTCAAGTCTGGAACTCCTTTTTATGTTATGGACTGCCTTTGTCACAACCTCTTTCAATTTCTCATCGGAAAATGGCTTAACCAGATAATGAAATGCTCCGACATCAAATGCCTGAAAAACATATTCCTCTGCTGCTGTCACAAAAATGAGTATCATATCCTCATTGTCCTGACGAAGCACCTTTGCCGTTTCCATCCCATCCATTCCCGGCATCTGAATATCCAGAAAAAGAATATCCGGCTTACTGCCACTTGCAATCAGTTCATCACCTGATAAATATTTCTCTATAACCGCATCCGGCAATAGCTTTTTTATTTTTTCTTCCAGTATCTGAACCATAGATACTTCATCATCGCAGATAGCAATTCGCATATTGTCACTTCCTTGCTTACATATATTTATAGCTATTATATCGGATAAGTTCATGCAATATCTATCTGGAATGTTGTGAAATGACCTTTTTTTGTTGTGAAAAGGGCAGCAAACCATTATTGGTTCACTGCCCTGTCTTCTAGTCATGTCTGCACTATTAAAGAAATGAAACAAACTTATTCATTGGTATACGCTGGGATTCATGTCTATTTGCATCTGCTTTATCTTTTAACTTATCGGAATACTACTTTTATCTAGAGTAGTAGTAATTTATGAACTCAATGCTGCTACCAGCGATGAATATCTTTCCGTTCTTTTCTTAATATCATCTTCACTAACACCATAATAAAGATACAAATCCTTTGAAATCTTCTCAAATTTTTTCATTACTTTCCTGTTTCCAGAATAGGATATACCAAATATATTCCAAATGTAATCAATCTCCATTTCAAGAACATCATCACCTATTCTTATTTCATATAAATGAAAGTTCATAGGAATGATATCATCTGACATTTCGGCAATCATTTCACCTCGAGCCTTTATTTTATTCAAATATTGTCTGACAGATTCTTCATTAGAAATATCCGGCTTTGGAATATCCTTCATTTCTCCTAAAACTTCCGGCTTATGCTGTAAAATCAAGCTCTCCCTCAAATTTATTCGTTGTTCAATACATTTTCTTTCCGCCACATTAATTTCAACTAAATCATATTTATTCAGTGCATATTGCACCAATTCATTCAGTGTATGTGCACCTGCAACTATTTTTTTCTCTGCTCTTTTGTGTTTATGTTTGTAGATGGCATTTCGTATTTTAACTTTTAGAGATTTTTTCTGTATTTTGCCAGCTATAAAAATACTGGTTGGACCATCGGCACCACCTATTATTGAAACTCCACTTTTACTTTTTTCTATCATAAGTTTTCATGTTTCTCCACAACGACACACTTTATCACATTTTCTGACTGCGAAATACCTTTCATAAAACATCAAGCGAATTATATACTAAATCTGCAAATCAATATTACTTTGTACCAGAGTTTTCCGTTATTATGTAACGATTTTTCAATATCTTCCCTTGATACATTATCCAACAAACTTGCCGAAAACGGCTTCCCTAAATCCCATTCCGGATCTGCTCTTTGACCGTTGCAATAAATGCCTGCCTGTAAGCCGTTTCATACTGTTGTAGTGTATTTCCTGCGGCTAATCAATCTTTCATAGACATCTTTTTATAGAGATTATTATAAACATCGCCTCTTTTTGTCGTATCGCCATTTTGAATTCCATTATTTTGCAGGAATTCCCGCTTGGTCAGCTCATACATTTCTTCACGACTGCTTTCTGGAATAGAGATAATTTTGTGTTTCTGTGCAATATTCTCATCGGTCTGATATTTGAAAATAGCTGATGCATGACATCGGAAAAGTCTGCATCTTCATTTAGGTATTTCAGTGCCAGATTTGTAGCATTCACATTGTTTCCATTCTTCTTTTGTTCTGCATATGTAGCCGCAGCTTTCTTCATAATGCCAGATAGTTTTTCTTCATAATTATCCGGCAAAGACAGTTCAGGTGCTTTCTGTCCACCAAATAATTCATTAATCTTTAACTGGCTTTCACATCCATTTGCTGTAAAGCCCAAGCTGTCTGCAATACGATCAAATGCCTGATTTAAAAATGTCACGTCTTCTCCCTTTGATACCTTATGGTACTGTAGCTTTCCCTCCGCATTGGAACCATCGCATATGTAAATATCCCGACTGTCATCCTCATACGACTTTTGCAAAGCGTTATACTGTCTGGTGTATGCATCCATCCGGATGGAAATCAGGTCATCTAATGTATAATTCCCCTTTGACTGCTTGATTGCATCAAGTGAATTCTGCATATCCTCTCTCATTGCCCAATAGAAATCATCCTCTGGATTCAGTTTCAATTTCGGAAGAATTTCTCTCATCTGCATCATTTCTTCCATATCAATACGTCCCGGCATGCTCTGTACTCTTCCACGTAGTGCCGCCATACCTTCCTTTGACAGTTCCAGACTGTCAATTCTAATTTTCCGCCCTTTTAATTCCGGCACCGCATCCTGCATCTGTTTTGATTTTTCTCCATTGTTTACAGTTGACCAATCGAGCAGATTCCATATATCAAAACTGTTTCCTGTATTACTTATTTTTGTCATAACATTATGCTCCCTTACACTTTTATATCAAAGTTCCTATGCCAAAGCATCAAATGCCGAAACTCCATTTTCTGTCACT
>OGFM01002046.1_pt1 | contig 10988 bp, 4 predicted proteins | sample 1570871 | NCBI WGS metagenome assembly OGFM01 (sample SAMEA2581957, study PRJEB24529) | metagenome | biome: Human gut stool | place: China | collected 2011
TTTGTAATATAAAATATATCACTTTCAATATTTTCCTGTTTTATATTTAGTCTTAGTTTTAATTCTTTCCCACATACTTTACATTTTTCTTTTATTAGTAACATATCAATTCCCCCTTAAATTTTATTATAAAGCAAATTGATAAAATTATAAACTTTTAATTAAAAAATGGAATGTATATTTTTTTTAATTCTTCGTAAAATCTTTGGGCTACAGCTTCATTACCATATGTTTTATTTAAATGGACTTTATCAGTACCATTTAATCCGAATTTAGTTACACTTTCTGTATTATCATATCTAAAAATAAAATCATTAAAAAAATCAACATAATGTAAACCATATTTATCAGATAAATTTTTAAATGCTATTGCTTTATTTTTTGCATTATCCCCATGTTGTGCATCAGTTTTCCAATGTGATGCTAATATTATAGGTTTTGTAGGGAATTTTGCAATAATAGCTTGTAAATATTGATTCCATTGTCCAAACCAAGTGTCATCCGTTGTGTCATCAATTACCCCACTAATTATAGAATTATGGTCGCCTAAAAGAATTATAGCATCCGCATCTGTTTCATAATTTTCAACTCTAGTTCTCCAAGGGTTGCTTGCTGTATAAGTCATAGATACACCAGCTACAGCATGATTATATACTGCACTTAATGATAGCCAAGCCTTTAAATAAGTATGCCAATTACCATTAGCTGTTAAACTTTCCCCATCAACAATAATTTTTTTATCTTTCCATTTTGCACGATTAAAATCTAAGTCATCAATCTTTTTTGAGCTATATGTTTTTTTTATGTTAGTTTCTTCCGAAATCGTTCCTATGTATTCATTTCCATATTTTAAATATGATTCAGTTGTAGTACTTCCTCCACTGCTTTTAGTTGTATAATATGATTCTTCTTTATAAGTATCATTTTCGACTGTAAAAGATATATATTTTATATTACTGTCTGTTATATTTATGTATCCTTTTAAAGTTCCTGTAGTAGCATCTAACTCTGTAGGACTATAATTTCGTATAAAATTTTTATCAGAATCATAACCTGTAACAGCACCATAATTAGTCCAGTTTTTATTCCATTTAGAAATATAAATTTCGTTTATTGTTGAAAAATCTATTAAATCTGATGTTTCTCCTATACTTGATACATAACTACCACTATTGTTATACATTCCAGCTTTGTAATTAAGACTAGAAAAATAAATTTTATTTGATTCAGTTGTATCTGCATCAGTTGTATTTGTAATTGTATTTTTTTCTTCCGTCAAAAAAGAAAGTTTTTCGACTCCTATACTTCCGTCAGCTATAGATAATGCACTTAAAGAACCATCATCAATTTTACTTTGGATTATACTTGTCAATTGTTCATCTGTAACAGTATTAGTAGGTATTTCAATCCCATTCCCTAGAAGTGTACCATCTTGCTTTTTAATATATACTTTTCCATCTGTATGTTTTGTAAGAGATAAGTTCGCAATATCTTTAAATTGCGAACTTATATCATCGAATTTTTTAGTCGCAGATTTTCCATTTTCATCTACAACTAAATCTGGAGAAGTATAAGGATAAGAATAGCCGTCAGTCCCTTCTCTTACTTTCATTTTATCACTCATTTTATCATCTCCTTTTATTTATTGCTCACTTTTAGGTACAAAAGTTTTACTAACTCCATTTATTGTAACAACTAATTCACCACTTTCATTAAATGACAATTGTGGTAAACTAGAAATTTTATCAGCTACATATTTTTTAGTAACTAAATCTTTATCTTCAGTAGGAGTACCTTCTTGAGATAATTTACCTGCAAACCAAGCATTACCATTCCAGTCTAATGTATGTGCATTAGAACGGGTATTGTCATATTTACCATTACCAACTATATGAGCATATTTATCTTCAGTATCTTCTATATTAAATTTACCTTGAACGTGTTGACATTCAGAAGAAGCTTTAGTGTAAAAACCCTCAGCATGTGAGTTGCTACCTGAAGCAATAGTGGTATTACCTTCTGCATGAGAATTATCACCTGAAGCAATAGTGGTATTACCTTCTGCGTGAGAGAAGTCGCCTGAAGCAGTAGTACTAGAACCTTCCGCATGTGAAGCAATTCTTGAAGCAGTAGTTTCATTACCCTCAGCATGTGAACAATTGCCTGACGCAGTAGTTAAACCCCCCTCTGCATGAGAGGCTTGACCTGAAGCTGTCGTACTATCACCTTCAGCATGTGAAAAATCACCTGAAGCTTCTACCGTATTTCCTAAAGCGGTACTTCCTCCAGCTAGTTTACCTACTCTTCCCATACTTATACTATTTTGTAATATTAAATCACTTTCTAAATACTTACTATCTAAATATTTAATTTCTTCTTCATGAATAACTAAATCAGTAGCATTAGGAATAGTTTCAGCAGTAACACTAGATTCACCAGAGTGTGATAATTTACCAATATATATTGTTATATTATTAAGATGGGAATCACTATTTGCTACTACAGTATAATCACCTATATTACATATAATAGTACATAAAATCACACTCAAATTGTTTGGTCCCTTTTTTTCACTTATTTCCAAACTACATAATTTCTTACTACCCAAGAATTCTATATAATATCTTCTATCTTTATTAATAGAAACATTATTTACAGTAATTTCATCATCTAATTTTATATTACTAGCAGGTACAGTAGCTAATACTTTACTAGAAATAGTATCAATAGGTTTAGAAGCAATATTTTTAATTTGCGAGTTAACTTCATTAATACCACCTATAATAGTTTTATTTGTAGTAGTTAAAGTGTCATGTGTAGTGTCTTCTATACCCTTAAATGATGTGTCATCTTTTTCTAATACTATTTGTGTACTTTTGATATCTTTAAGCTGCGTATTATTATAACCGATTCCATCTTCCATTCTGTTTAATTCAGCAGTTGTTATTTTTTCTTTGGATACCCATGTTTTTTTAGCAAAAGTTCCATCGTCTTCTACTGCTTTAAGTGGTGCTGCATATGTTGTTAATGCTTGGTCGACTACTGCATCATCTACTACATTAGTAGTTCCTAATTTTTCAAATAAAGGCTGTTGTATATGAATACATGATTTGATAGGAGGTAAAGTTAATACAGCTTCTTTTTTACTATCAAGTAATCTTATTTGTATACTATAGTCGCCTATTTCTGTATCTTCATCTGTAAGTTCTTCGCCTATAGTTAATATTACAGCACCCTTTTTTGTAGCTTGTATGTCAAATTCAATTTCAATAGTATTCGTAGCATCGTCATCTTTCTTGAATTTTACTTGAGCATATGACGCTTGGGCATTAGCTACTAAGCTATTAGTATTGTCATTATCATACATATATTTACTGTTCACAATAGTAAAAGTTATTTGAATATTCTTGTCATATTTATATAAATAAATGTCATTGTCGAGAGTTGCGACATTATTATTTACAGTTATTGTACTATCTCGCTTTATCATTTTTTTCCTCCTTTTCTTCTTTTAATTTTTTAAATTGTTCTTGTAGTGCTAGGTATTTAGCTTTAAATAGATTGCATTCCTCTATTTTGTCTGCTAATTCCTTTTTATAAAGACTAATCATAATTTCTATTTCAGACATATTTATACCTCCTTCTATTTCATTATATTTGAAATAGGAGAATAAGTTAATATTCTCCTATTACTATTATTCTGTATAAGTTATTTTAATTTTACAGTTACCAGAACATACTGAGTAATGTGATTTATCTTGTGATGCAGGTACAAGTCCTATGCCTTTGGCGTTCATGAAATTTGCTATATCTGTACTACTTGTTAATGTGATTACTCCAGATGAGCCTACACTTATTGATACTGATTTACTAAAATCACTTCTAAATGAAGGTGTTCCACTTGGTCTTGAAGTGTAGTTATGTGTTCTAACTCCATGTGTAACATCTCCATAATTACCACCACTTTGACGTGTGAATGTTATTGTTATCTTGCTTATGTTTTTTCTAGCATAATCACTTAACTTATTACCAAAGAACCAACAACCTACACAATCTCCATAACCATAATCTCCTTGACGTACTGTCCCGTCTCTCTTCCAACTATTATATACAGTTTTTCTATAAGTATCACCATAATTTGCATTGATTGTAACAGTTTTAGTAGTAGTACTACCTGTTGATGAAATATTATCTCCACTTACTGATACAGTACTGAATTTAGCGCCTGTTGCATATATTCTACCATTAGTAGTAGTATGTGTATTTTTACCACCACTACCACCGCAGTTTGTTGCAGTCCCAAATCCTATTACTGAATTTGAACTGCTTATAAATGCATAATCAGAAGTTAACCCTTTTGTATTAGTAACATACACATTTGAGCATGTAAATGCTCTTACTGCATTATAGCAATTGACAAAAGTAACATTATTTATTCTGGATTTTGCAAAACTTACGATTTCTATTCCACTCTTATTACCAGTTCCATTTTTCGGTGCGTATACAGTGATATCATTTAATCTCAATGATGTATTGTTTGCGTATATTGCATAATTCCCTGAATCTCCTTCAATACCATAATTAGGCATTATTATTCCACTAGAATCTTCTTTGAACTCAACTTCAAGTGTTGGGCTGTATATGTTTAAATTTCCGAATAAAGTTTTATTATTTAGGTCTATGTTTATTATACCACTATGGAATTTGGTTAAATCTACATTCTCATTCAAATTAGATAGCAGTCGAATATATACAGTATAACCATTTAAGTTTTTTGGACATGCATCAGCAAATTCATGAAAACTTTGATAGTTTGAACCTTCTTCAAATTCTTCAGAGTTTGGCCAACTTTGATATATAGTAATGTTTATATCATCGTCTAGTACTTGTTGATATCTTGAATTATTAATTGTATTAATTGTTAATACATCTGTAGATATTTCTTTGTCTACAGATAACGAATCAATTTCGGCCCTACCATCTTCTAATATCCTAAAACTTCCATTTGCAGTGATAATACCTTCGAGTGAAATGTTCTTTGCCTTCAATTTTATATCAGAGTTTGCTATTGCTTCGATTGTTGCATCTGTCAATGTTAAACTTGATTGTGTAGAGCCTTTTTTTACTAGCCATTCAAATTTTTCACTTGTTTGGGTAGCTATAGATATTGCTGTTTCCGCCTTATGATTAGCTTCCCAACTGCTTAAATATACAGGAGTAGTAAAATATATCGAATTATCAGTATAAGTAATTTTATTAGTTTGCCATAAATATTTACCTTCTTGATAAGCTGGTATACTTGATGCCCACCCTGTAGCTGAAGTACTTGGAGCTGATGTTTTACTATAGTGTACATAGTATAGTATCTGCACTTGTTTTACGCCAATACCTTCACTTCCTTGGTCGCCCTTAATTTTAGCCCAAGTATAACTACCTACATCATGTGAATCACTTGGGTTAAAATCTGTATAAGTTCCGATATACTCCCCAACAGTTTCACCATTATATGATGTAAAAGTTTGGCCTCCGTCATCAGAATATTTAATGTGTAGATAACTAGTTTTCCCATCTGTCCCGACTCCTGGTATTCCTTGTTCTCCCTTTTCACCTTGTAAGCCTTGGAATCTATACCAAGTATATTTAGAAGGGTCAGTACTATCTGAAGGGTCAAAGTCTACGTAAGTTCCTATATAAACATCAGGTGTTTCTGACATTTGGTAAGATGAAGTAGGGTTAGATACACTAGAGTATTTTATATGGAAATATGATGTTTTTCCATCTCCGTCTTTACCAGGTACTCCCTGTTCGCCCTTTTCTCCTTGTATTCCTTGAAGACCTCGGTCACCTTTATCTCCCTTAGCTCCAGTAATACATACCGGATTACCGTATGTTTTATCACCTTTATTTGTTACATATACATCTCTTAACCATATATATTTACCAGCTTGTGGAGCAGGAGCAGTTGTAACCCAAGTGCCTCCAGTTGCAGAAGTATTACTGTCAGATAAATAGAATTCGTTATAAGTTTCTTTTATAGAGCCATTTACTACAGTAGTAGTGCTTGTTACAGTAGACTTAATACCATCGACAGTTTGTTTTAATTGTGATGCTTTTGTAATAGCAGCCTCTGCTTTTGAATTAGCGTCATTGGCTACTCCTTCTATAGTACCGACATTTGTTTCAATTCCATTTACAGTTTGAGATAATGTTGAATATAGAACTTTTAATTTAACTTTATTTCCATCAGCTTGTTCTACTTCTGTATCTGCTATAACTCCGTCTATTCTTTTCTTTTGTTCATCTACTGTTAATCTAACTTGATTTAATTCTGATAAAGTTGCTGCATTCAATATTATCGTACCATCAGCACCTACAGAGAGGGCGGTACTTCTACCGCCATTTGTAAGTAAATCAACAACTGTATCTATATTCATATCTAGTTTATTATTTTTTAAATCGTCCAATTGTTCTTGGAAATTTTTATCTTGATATTTTGTTTGTGCTGCATTAAGTTTATTATAATCCTCAGTCTCTTGTTCAAAAGAATTTTCCATATCGTTTATATCATCTTGAGATATTTCTCCTTTTTCTAGTATATCTAGTAGAATTTTCTCAAGTTGACCATATGAATTTTTATACTTATTATTTAATTCTAATATATGCTCTAAGTTAGCCATATTATCAATCCTTTCTTATTCTACATACTAATATAACATTTCCAGGTTTATTATCCTTTAACTTTCTTTTATATACTGCATTTGTTACTGTTGTTACTTCTATCGTAGTTGCATCTCCATCGGCATCAAATCCACTACATATACCGGCATGAGAAACTGACATGAATCTATTTAAATCCTTTCCATCTCTATCCCAGAAAATAAGGTCTCCTTTTTCTATATTAGTCCAGTTTTCAACGTCAATTCCTGTAGCTACCCAACCTTTTGATACACAATATTCAGCTATATCAGCAGCAGTTCTTCCTGGATTAAATGCCCAAGTTAGCGTTGAACTTTTCTTATCTCTAGAAGTCCATTTTTTAGCATATGGTGATTCTTCATAAGGAATACCCTTACAACATAAAGCAACAAAAGTTGAACAATCTATATGATACTTACCATCACTATCTTTCCATTTAGCTCTATTCTCATATGGGTTTGTATACGTTAATGGTGTTTTTGTATTGTATACAAATTTAGTTCGATTTGTATAATATGTTTCAGCTATCTCAATCATCTTATCTCTACCTATAAAATTTCCACAATCTGTATAATTACCATCTCCACGATTTGCAGTTACAACTCCAATATACTTTTTACCATTATATTGATTAGTTGTGTCAGGGTTTGAAAGACATAAAATAGTATATTCAGTATCTGCTTTACATATTAATGCTCCATTAGAACAATCATCTCCAGTATAATATACGATATTGCTATGTGTAAATTTTGTTGGCTCTGTATCCTTTTGTGTTCTAAATTTATATCTTGCCCAGAATGTTTTAGCGACTGCTGAATAAAATTTAATGAATATACTTTTAACAAGTCCAAAGTCTTTATTATCTTTAAATTCTAATACATACTCAACATTATTGGCAGTATCTTCAGGTTTTGTATCTTCTGAAGGTGTATAGCCAATTACTTTATTTTTTATAGCAGTTTTCACTTGATTATAATAAGTTTGAGTACTTGCTTTATTTGAACAAGTGTATCCATCTGAAGTAGCTGGTACATTTCCTACATCTAAGAATATTACATATTGTGTAGAATTTGCATATGTTTCTAATATTGCATTATATTCATCAACATTAGTGTTAATAGTAGAATAATCAGCTAATACAGATGTTGCATGCCATTCCTTCGCTATAAAGATTGGTGTTTTTGGATATTTATATAATAGTGTTTCTATTAGGTTTATCACGTTTTGAGCATCGTCTACACTAACATGAGGTATTCCAAAATGTAAAAATATGTATTCTGGTTGAGTAGGATAAGGTAATGTGTCTGTAGTTTCACCTACTTGAATATAAGATACTAAGGTATTATCTTCATGGAATAAATCTGCTGTTGCACCTGGAACACCTTTTGCTGTAAATGCATTTAAATCCTTATTTTGGACTATTTGGTCGTCTTGGATTATCTCACCCGCTGCTCCTGTACTTTCTGTAGTTGATACTAATTTATCTTTTTCTACTAACTCATAAGGACGTAAAAAGAATGCAGAACCCTTATTTTGATAATAACTAATATTTGATATTTTTATAGCATTTGGATGATATGCCCATTTACTAGCATGCGCAACCTTTCCATCTCCAATATAAATTAATGTGTGATGAGTTTTATTTACCTTTATCATATTAGCTCGTGTTAAATTTGATGGTGTAACTGTAAAATTAGCATCCATTACGATATCCCCAGGTTTTGCTTTTGCTATCCCTGCACTATCTACTTTCCACATCATATAACCTGATTGTGATGTAGCTCCATCTACTAGTGTTCCAGCATAGCAACCTTTATTATATACAGACTTCATACCTGCTTCTAAATAACAACAAGATACTAGAGAAGAACAGTCATAACAAATAGGATTTTTAATTCCATATAAAGTGCCTCGGTATTTATTAGGTTTTTTGAAATTTACTGTTCTATTACTTTGGTCATAAGTTGCAATTTTTTGGTCAACGTGTTGAGATACTATTTTCTTTGCAGTTTCTACTATTATATTCCTTACTTGTGAGCCTGTAGGTTGTGTAGTTTCTTGTTGACCAGGTTTACTATCTCCTGTATTACTGACTCCAAGTCCATATTTCTTTCCTTGTTTATCAAGAATATAAGGAAGACTTCCATTATTTGATTTATAGAAACATAAATATTTTTCTATATTATCAACTGTTCCAGCTGGTTTACCTATTGAATTTCTGTAATCTACCCAATCTTTACGATATGATGCAAAATCCCCTGTACCACTCTCAAGTACTTCGTAACATTTAGTTCGGTAGTCAAGTGGAAGACTATAAAAATTTAAATAACTATTTTTAAATGTAAATCCGTATTTTTCGGCTACATATTTATTTACTATCCAAGCTGCTGCACCTATTCCCATATTATTCCCTATAAGCATAGCAAATATATTATAATGGCACCAGTCTGCTGAATATCGTAACTCATGACATCCAAACATTATCTGATTAGATATATTCTTATCTACAGTAACACCATTTATAGTAGTATTACCTGCTTTATAAGGTTGCATAGTTGAATAAGATGGCGTAAATGATTTTGTAGTCCCATCAATAAAAGTTAATGTTTGCTTTTTATTGAAATATACACTTCTTTCACATTGCATAAGTCCATAACCTCCACCACTATACGAAGTAGCTGATGTAGGCACGCCTCTTGATTCTCCACAAATACACATAAAAACTATATAAGGGTCAAGTCCAAATTTAGGTGCCCAATAATTTACAATAGTAGGTATTTTATACTTATTGGAAGAGCTTATTATAGCTGTATATTCAGGGTCAGTTACTTTTTTGCCCAAATCATATTTTGCATAATATTTTATCGCTTCTGCATAGGCTTTCGTATCTGTAGAAATATCTTCATCCTGTTGTTCGGATATTTTTATGACTCCATAATTTTTCAAATCATATATTCTTTTATCTCCAAGCCATAATCCTTTGTCTAATGTATTTATTTTAATAGCTGTATAATCTTCTAAGTCTTCTCCAATATCATCAGGTAATTGAGGGATATCTGGTTTTAATTTATTTATTAAGTCATCTATAATTTTATCCATATTTTCCTTATCGACATTCAATTTTGCTAATAAATTTTGTATTGCCAACCTATCCGCTGGAGTTAGTTTTCCAACTCTTAGATTTAATATATTTGATACTGCTTCATTTATTATGTCATCTTTTGAATAATGTCTTATTTTAGATTTTACAGACTTATAATTACTTAATGTTATTTTATTTTGTGTAGGGTCGGTAAATGATATTTGTAAAGTACCAACTCTAGCTGATAGTGTAATGTCTGGATTGAATTTTGGGTTAAAAATAGCAACCGTATCTCCTATTTCTATATTCTCATACTCTGACTTTTCTAGATATATAGGTACTTCAAAGTTAACTTTTATACTTTTTACTTCTTGTAGTTTTTCATAAGTTTCCCAAAGTAAATCTATTGGAGTGGATGCTGTATTTGAATTATAAGCACCTAAAATATACTTCCCGCCATTATTATAGATTTCATGTATTTGAGGGTCGACTAAATAATCTTGCCCAAGTGGTTTATTAAGTGGGTCACCTCTATAGACATCCCAATATATATCGGAGAAAGTAATTCCATTTTTTCCTTGAGCTATTAATCCACTATAATAATTACTACCATCACTTTCTTTTTTAAGTCCATACTCATTCCAATCATATTCAATACGTAAGTCAGTTTTATTACCAAGTTCTCCATTATCATATACATCAATATAAAATTCATATTTTGCGCTTATACTACTTTTACATTCAACTCTAATACTCAATTCAATATTATCAAATAATGCAATTAAGTCTTGTAACACAGTATAAACAGGAGTTATTGAAGTTATATTCATACTTTTCCCCACATTAGATAGTGAAGGTGAAATATTACCTACTTTAAAATTTGTGTCCTGTAAAATACTTGTTAAACAAGTTTCTATAGTACCTTCAATAACTATAGGTCTTACATGATTTTGGTATAACTCTAAGGTGCATGGAACTGCATACACGTTTCTAGTGACATGTAAAATACCTTCTGTATCTTTTATAGTTTCTATTTGAAACATTTTTAATTTTTTTCTCCAGTAGAATACTAGATAATTTTTTTCTTCTAACAACTGCGAATTATTATTATCTAATATAATATCAAATTCATAAGTATATGCTCCTGTATCTAGATACTGAATAAATTTATCATTTGATATATTAGAGCTATCTGTATCTATTGAGCCTA
>OGFM01002052.1_pt1 | contig 10946 bp, 9 predicted proteins | sample 1570871 | NCBI WGS metagenome assembly OGFM01 (sample SAMEA2581957, study PRJEB24529) | metagenome | biome: Human gut stool | place: China | collected 2011
CATCAGAAACATTCACATCTGTTGCACGGGAATGAGGTGCAAGAAATTCATCATTAAAACCGCGAAATAACGGTGATGTCTTCTTTAAAATCTGATGTGGAAAGATGCCAAACAGTTTCTTGTCAAGATCAAATTTTTTAATGCCGTAGTGATAGTAGAGGCCGGCATAAGCTCCCCAACACAGATGGAATGTACAGTGAACATGTGTCTTTGTCCACTCCATGATCTTGCAGACCTCATCCCAGTAGGCAGTTTCTTCATATGGCACATAGTCAAGCGGTGCACCAGTGATAATCATGCCGTCATAACGGCGGTCCTTGATCTGGTCAAAGGTGTAATAAAACTGTTTTAAATGTTCAGGGTCTGTGTGTGTGGAAGTGTAGCTTGCTGTCTGTAAAAAGTCAACACATATCTGAAGCGGTGTGTTGGAGAGCTTACGCAGAAGCTGTGTTTCAGTAATAATTTTTGTTGGCATCAGATTCAAAATCAAAACATTAAGCGGACGTATATCCTGATGCATCGCACGGGACTCATCCATCACGAAAATATTTTCCTGTTCGAGGATCTCCTTTGCAGGCAGATCACTTTGTGTTCTGATTGGCATAACTTTTTCTACCTCCCACCAAATTGTTCTATAAATGTATCTTCGGAAATAATCGGAATTCCCAGTTCTTTTGCCTTACGATTCTTAGATGATGCGGATTCTACGTCATTGTTGACAAGATATGCCGTCTTTTTTGAGACGCTTCCTGTCACTTTTCCGCCCTGGCTTTCTACATAGGCCTTAAATTCATCCCTGTTTTTATAGTGATGCACATCTCCGGTGATCACAAAGCTCAGTCCCGCACAGCTGCCGGAAGAAGTATCCTGCACTTCTACATGTTCTATCGAAAGTTCATGAAGCAGATCCTCAAACCCACTGTGGTTTTTTTCATTCTGATACCAGGTTACAATTGATCGGGAACGTTCCGCTCCGATCCCCTCAATATCCTCAAACCCGTCCCCCTGATGCAGACGTTGCAAAAAGCCTTCAAAACCAATGGCGGCAACAATTTTTTTCCCGGCATCCACACCGATCAGCGGTATGCACAGGGCAAATATAAAGTTCACCGGATGTACCTGCCGGCTTTTTTCAATGGACTGTTCCATATTTGCCACAGATTTTTCACCAAAGCCCTCCATCTGGCTGATCTCCCCGAAATGCTCTTTCAAACGGAAAATATCCGCAAATTCATGGATAAATCCCGCATTCATAAAACGGAGCATCGTCTGAATGGAAAGACCGTCAATATCCATCCCCCACTTGCTGACAAAACGGGTAAATTTCTTGACATTTTTGGCTGTACAGTCCGGATTGGTACAATGCAGGGTCTTTGTGCCACTGTTTTCACTCACATGAACTTTTGTCGGTGCATGGCACACCGGACACTGAGATGGAATCTCCGGAGCACCTACAGCATCTTTTACCGCAATACATTTCGGAATGATCTTATTAGCTTTGATCACGGAAAGTGTACACTCTTTTCCGATTCCCAGACGCTCGATCTCGCTGATATTGCATAGAGATGCTCTCGATACCGTTGTTCCCTCAATCTGCACCGGTTCAAACACGGCAACCGGGGAAATCGTAGACACCGCACACGACCATTCGATATATTTTAGTTTTGTATCCACGGCCTCATCCTGCCATTTGAACGCAAAACCGGCGCGTGTCGCATGATGCCCGGTCACGCTTCCCGATGCCGCATAATCCGTATCATCATAACAGATCACCAGACCATCTACCGGAATATCCATTTTTCCGCTCTCTACAAGTTTCGTCCATCGGTCAATGGCTTCCGGAAGTTTTTGGGCGGTTGTCGCTTCCCTGTCTACCACATCAAATCCCAGTTCTTCCAGAAAGTGCATCCGCTCTCCCCACGATACCATCGGCTCATCCAGATGCACCAGTGTAAATGCATGAAACCTGACATGGCGTGCCTTCACTTCTGCCGGATCTTCCAGATTCAGCGTTCCGGATGCCAGATTTCGCGGATTTGCATATTTTTCATCGTCATCCTCAATCATGTCGTTGATCTGTGCAAAATCTGTATAGGATATGGCAGCTTCTCCTCGCACAACCAGATGCCCCTGATACGAAATCTTTTGCGGGAATCCTCCGATAGCACCCTTTAAAAATGTAATGTTGGTACCCAGGTTTCCATTTCCTCTGGTAAGAATTTTTACAAGATTTCCGTTATCATACGTCAGAACCAGCGTAAGTCCGTCCAGTTTCCATGACAGCCAGATCGGATAAACTCCCGCCCATTGCTGCAGTTCTTCCACCTGTTTGGTCTTCGCCAGAGAAAGTGCCGGATACTCATGCGGTTCTTTTTGTCCGCTTCCGGATTCTTCATATCCGGCATTCTGCGTCGGGCTGTCCTTTATAATATATCCGGTTTTTTCTTCCAGCGTGGTAAGCTCATCAAACAAAGCATCCCACTCATAATTTGGCATGATTTCATCCTGTCCGTTATAATACGCAGCTGATGCTGCATTCAACTGTTTTACCAGTTCTTCAATCCGTTGCTTTTCTGTTTCCATTTTTGTTCTCTCTATCTATATGATGATTTACCACCGTATACGTGCCATGTATGGCAGAATTGCGTGGTTTTCGTTTTGATTTTTGTGATTTTTCCATTGGTCGCACGGGCTGATTGCTCGAATGTGCGATCAACTGTTTTAACTTTTTAAATTCCTCCGGTGTAACATCCCGGTACTTTCCTGATTCGAGATCTCCCAGTTCAATATTCATGATCCGTACACGTACCAGTTTCTGTACACGGTACCCAAAATATTCACACATGCGTCGGATCTGTCGGTTTAATCCCTGTGTCAGAATGATCCGGAACTGTTTTTTTCCTGTCCGTTCTACCCTGCATTTGCGCGTTGTCGTGCCAAGTTCCACAAGCGGAACACCGTTTGCCATACCATGCAGAAATGCATCCGTCACCGGACGGTTCACGGTAACAAGATATTCTTTTTCATGCATATTTCCCGACCGCATAATTTTGTTGACAATCTCACCGTTATTCGTCAACAGCAACAGTCCTTCCGACTCTTTATCCAGACGCCCGACCGGATAGATCCGTTTCGGATAATGCAGGAAATCAATCACATTATTTTTTTCCCTTTTTTCCGCCGTGCAGACAATACCCGCCGGCTTGTTAAGCGCGATCAGTATCATTTCTTTTTCTTTTTGTACCGGTCTTCCACAGAAACAGACCTCCTGTCCATCCGATACCTGATCCCCCATCCGCGCGGTTTTTCCGCCGATGGTTACATTTCCTGCTTCAATCTGGCGATCTGCTTCTCTTCTGGAGCATACCCCTGCTTCACTTAAAAATTTATTAATTCTGACTTCCACGTTTCTTCCCTGTCTGACAAAAATCGCGGAGACCTCACAGCCTCCGCTTCTTTATGATGTCTTTATTATTTTACCGTTTTTAATAAATCGCTCTTGATGTATCCGGTTTTTCCCTGGAACTTCACCTTCGTCCATTCTCCCTTGGTGCCAAGTTTCTTTAATTTTACGCCCGCATCCACTTTTCCAAGAAGTTCTCCATCTGTACTGGCTGTTTTACGCACATTGCAGATATCCTTCGTTTTTACGGTTCCCTTGCCGGAACCTGACTTGGAAGACACTTCCTTTACAAATTCGCTCTTTACATATCCGGTTTCTCCCTGGAATTTTACCTTGGTCCAGTCACCTTCCGTTCCAAGTTTCTTCAGTTCCACACCAATATCCACTTTTCCGAGGAGCTCACCATCCGTACTCGGGCTCTTTCTGACATTACAGATATCTTTTGTCTTGACCGTACCGGTAGATTTCTTGGAATCGCTCTTTGGGGTATCTTCCTTCTTTTCCGTAGACTCCGTTGTCTGGGTTTCCTCGGTCTTTTGAGTTTCTTCCTGTTTCTTTGTCTCTGTGGTCTGGGTTTCCTGCGTCTGGCTTTCCGTCTCTGTCGTCTGGGTTTCGGTATTGCTTACAATCGTTTCTCTCCATTTTGCCATGGCATTTCGAAGTGTTCCACCCACCATATTGGCAAGTTTTTCATCACTCTTTACAGCTTCATTATAGCTTGTCTGCACCTCTTTCTGCAGAGCAACCACTTCATCACTCTTCTCATATGCCAGAATCAGGGAATACAGATTTGCATCCAGATCCTGATCCAGGAAATTGAAATTGTATGCAGAGTATATGTTATTGATGATCAGATTTCCCTTTCCATCTCTCTCCACATAGAAGAAATCCATTCCCGGTGCCGGAGTATCCACACCTTTGAATTTCAGATCATAGCATACAGATACCAGATAAGAATCATCGGTTGCCCCCTTTGTGGAATAACAGGTGATGTTCTGATAATCCTCATAATACTCAGAAAACGTCGTGATATAACTCTTTTCATTGTCACTGAGCGGCTGTGCAATCATCTCCAGCGAATCCGTATCTCCACCGGCATATGCCGCATAATAATTTTCCATCAGTGTCACAAGTTCCGGATCTGCATCTTTCTGCAGCTTACCAATTTCCTGATATTCTGTAGTCTGTGTCACTCCCTGTGTACCGTTTTGTGTCTCTTTCTGATCTTTCTGCGGACCGGTACACTTTACCAGAATCACAACAAGAATCACAAATAAAACAGCTGCGCAAAAATATCGTCTATATTTCACAAAAAAGTCTGTAAACTTTTTTAATTTTTCATTCTGCATATGAACCCTCCATAAAAATGCATCTTTCCATTTATGATACCACACCTCATACTATTCGTCCAGTAAAAAAGCGGTGCATGACGCACCGCTTTTCCTGTCGTTCCATGGGTAAGTTGTTTCCTTGCCACATAGCATAAACTGCACCCGGCGGGAATCGAACCCGCATCTCAGGAGTCGGAGTCCTGCGTTCTATCCATTATACTACGGCTGCATAGCACTCTTATTTCACAAGCGCCTTTTTACTATATCACACTTCAAATTTAGAGTCAATCCACACTTTGATGTAAAATATGAAGTATTTCTTCCAGCTGCTTTACCGGAAGCTGCCCCGGTGCGCTCGCCTGCCCGCCTGCGCCAAATGTCACACACGATCCGAAAAACTCTCCGGCCACGCGGGAAATCCCCCCTTTTGCACCCATGGACATGGTAATCAGCGGATGATCCGGATGGTTTTCATGAAAGCGGTTGGTCTCCTCCAGCAAATGCAATACATCCCACATATTCTGCGGCATAACTGCCAGTTTCACGACATCTGCGCCACTCTCACGGATCTGTTCCAACAGCATGCGGATCACCTCCGGGTCCGGCGTCTGTTCAAAATCATGATGGGAAGCAATCACATATGCTCCCATCTCCCGCAACATTGCTATTTCTTTCTGCGGATTCTTTGCTTCAAAATATTCCACATCAATAAAATCCACGACATCTGATTCTGCCGCCACCTGATGAATATCATAAATATCCGCCGCGGAAAGTGCTTTGCACCCTCCCTGATTTTTAGAACGGAAGGTATACACCAGAATACTTTCCTTTATGATATGTTTCATTTCGTTTAATATTTCGCGGATCGCATTCGGACTTTCCACGTTTTCAAACGCATCCACACGCCACTCAATCATTTCCGTGTGTGCTTCTTCCAGCCTTCTGGTTTCTCTTAAAATTTCTTCTTTCGAAGACTCCATGACCGGCACACACACGAGCGGTTTCCCTTTTCCTATAATCTTTCCTTTTATACAAAGCAGATTTTCCATCTCTGCACCTCCTGCTATGTTGTAATTCTCTGTTATTATATTCTAAAAGCCCGAAAGAAACAACCGATTCCTGTTATTTGACAATTTTCCCGTTTTCCATTAAGATAGTCACGGTATGTGATATCCGAACTTAAGAGATAGGAGAAAAAAATGAGTTTTGAATTTTTAAACCAATTACCGACTCCGGCAGACATTAAGCGCGATTATCCGCTTTCCCCGGAGCTTCGTGAATTAAAAAAACACAGAGACCTCATGATCTCTGATGTAATTACAGGTAAAGATTCACGTGTCCTCGTAATCATCGGACCGTGTTCTGCAGATAACGAAGATTCTGTATGTGATTATGTGAGCCGTCTGACCAAAATCCAGGAAGATGTCAAGGACCAGGTCATCTTAGTTCCGCGTATTTACACCAACAAACCACGTACAACCGGCGAAGGCTACAAAGGTATTGCTTCCCAGCCAGATCCGGAAAAAGCTCCGGATATGATCGAGGGTCTGATCGCCATGCGTAAAATGCACATCCGTGCAATCGAAGAAAGCGGTCTTACCTGTGCCGATGAAATGCTTTACCCGGAAAACTGGGGATATGTCGAGGATCTTCTCTCCTACGTTGCCATCGGAGCACGTTCGGTAGAAGATCAGCAGCATCGTCTGACGGTCAGTGGTTTTGATGTCGCTTCCGGAATGAAAAATCCTACCAGTGGTGATTTTTCTGTTATGCTCAATTCTGTATACGCGGCACAGCATCCGCATCATTTCGTTTATCGCGGATACGAGGTGGAGACAACCGGAAATCCTCTGACTCACGTGGTTCTTCGCGGTGCAGTCAGCAAGCACGGCAATACCACCCAGAATTATCACTATGAAGATCTGATCCGTCTTCATGAGATGTACGAAAAAATGGATGTCATCCATCCGGCAGCCATCATTGATACCAACCATTCCAACTCCGGAAAGAAGTTTAAGGAACAGATCCGTATCGCAAAAGAAGTGATGCATAACCGCCAGCTTTCTTCCGATATCCGTTCTCTGGTAAAGGGTCTGATGATTGAAAGTTACATCGAAGAGGGAAATCAGTCTATCGGAGATCATATTTACGGAAAATCCATTACCGATCCTTGTCTCGGATGGGAAGATTCCAAACAGCTGATCTATGACATTGCGGAGATGAACGCAAAGTAAACAGTTTTTGTCTGAAAACAAAAATGGAGTGTAAAAAGTGTTCCTTTTGCACTCCATTTTTTTATAATTTTTCTACAACAAAACGTAACAGCCGGATTCCAACAGATGCCTCCAATACACATCCAAGAAGTACCAGTACCACAACTCCCATCCCCCATGCCAGCCGCAGCAGCCATGGATTTTTCCGGTTATAAAACCTGTGCGGTTCTACCAGCAGTAAAAGCGCAAGCGCTGCAAGATACAAAATTCCATGCGGCAGCCACGATACCAGAAAAAAAACAATTCCAAGAATCCCCATATTCATCACACAGGCAGCAAAAAATCCCCCGCCGGTAAAATAAATCAGGCAGCGCAATAATAATGGCAGAATTGCTTTTAAAGCAGTAAGGGAAAGGATTGCAATAATCACAAACACTTTTCCCCTTTCCCATAAAATATTTGCCAGAAGCGGCAAATACCCGGTATCCGATGCCGCAAATGCTTTCATATGATACGTATTTAAAAATCCATAAGTCGTAAAATATTCATATCCAAACAGACAGGTACATAAAATTCCCGCCAGGCCAAAACAGATTCCAATCGCCAGTTCCTTTTTCATAAAAATTCCTAAAACTCTTTTCTTTTCAGCCTATGCCCTGTCCGTTTTCTTTATTCCATTTTTATAAATCCAGATGTTTTCCCATTCCGCCTTTTTTTGCTGCCGCATATGCCATAATTGCAGCAATGGTTTTTCCATCCTGAATTTTTCCTTCATAGATCATATCGCACAACTCTTCCAGTGTGTAAATTTCCACATCAATGGATTCCGCTTCATCCAGATGCCGGGTTCCCACTTCCAGATCGGTAGCTACAAAAATATCAACCGCCTCATCACAAAATGCCACCGTCGTACGCAGGGATAATAAATGTTTCACATTCGTGCTGCGGTATCCCGTTTCCTCTTCCATCTCCCGTGCCGCACAATACGCCGTATCTTCCGTCTTGCTGTCCCGACAGCCGGCCGGAATTTCAAGTGTTTCTCTCTCCAGCGCATTGCGGTACTGACGCACCATCACAATTCTTCCATCCTTCATAACCGGAAGAATGGCGGCTGCGCCCATACGATGGGATACAAAATCCCACTCTGCTTTGTTTCCATCCGGAAGTTCCATCGTATCTTTGTAGATATCCAGAATTGCTCCCTTGTATACCAGTTCTCTCTTCAATCGTTTTACATGCTCTACCATATTTCAAACCTCTCTTTCCTGTCCGGACATCATCCCCGGATATTTTTCATCGTTCACAGTTTCTTCAAATTTGTAACATATCCATTTCACACTTTTCCGGTATAGTGAAATCATCAAAAGGAACCAAAACCTTTCGATCATTTTTTTCATAATCTGGCCAGTGCAGCCGTGCTGTACTGGTCCCTCCTTTTTATTCTATACATTCCGTGAAATCCCAATGTATTTATTTTACAGCACATTATAATATAAAAAAAGGCTTAATCCCGCTTTCCGCGGTCTTAAGCCTTTTTAAGTTCATTTTCACAATTACTTAGCGTAGTCAACAACACGCGATTCCCTGATCACATTTACCTTGATCTGACCCGGATATTCCAACTCAGTCTCAATCTGTTTTGAAATATCTCTGGCTAAAAGAACCATATCCGCATCGCTGATCTGCTCAGGAACAACTAAGATACGAACCTCTCTACCTGCCTGAACTGCAAAAGATTTTTCTACACCCTTATAGCTATTTGTAATATCCTCAAGCTGCTGTAAGCGGTTTGAGTATGTTTCCAAAGTTTCTTTTCTCGCACCCGGACGTGCAGCACTGATGGTGTCGGCTGCCTGTACCAGACATGCAATCAGACTCTCCGGCTCCACATCACCGTGATGTGCTTCCACTGCATTGATGACAAGAGGTGATTCCTTGTACTTTCTACACAGTTCCACACCCAGCTGGATATGGGAACCTTCCATATCATGATCTACAGCCTTACCAATATCATGTAATAATCCCGCACGTTTTGCCATACGGACATCCTCACCGATTTCTGCGGCAAGCAAACCTGTCAGCTGTGCGACCTCAATCGAATGTTTCAATGCATTCTGTCCATAACTGGTACGATACTTCATTTTGCCTAAAAGCCGGACAAGCTCCGGATGAATGCCGTGGATGCCGACTTCTAATACAGCAGCCTCGCCTTCTTCACGAATCATTGTCTCTACTTCTTTTTGCGCTTTTTCAACCATTTCCTCGATACGGGACGGATGGATACGACCGTCGTTGATCAGTTTTTCCAGAGCAACGCGGGCAACCTCACGGCGTACGGGGTCAAAACCGGAAATAATTACCGCCTCCGGCGTATCGTCAATGATCAGGTCAATACCGGTCAAAGTTTCCAGTGTCCGGATATTTCTGCCCTCACGGCCAATGATACGGCCTTTCATTTCATCATTAGGCAGGGCTACTACAGAAACAGTAGTTTCTGCTACGTGGTCGGCCGCACAACGCTGAATCGCCAGAGAAATGATCTCTCTGGCCTTCTTGTCTGCTTCCTCTTTCGCCTGCTGCTCCAAATCTTTAATGAGCATTGCGGTTTCGTGTTTCACTTCTTCTTCAACAGATTGAAGAAGTTCTTTTTTAGCATCTTCGGTAGATAAACCGGACAAACGTTCCAGTTCACCCAATTGTTTTTGATATAATGCATCGACTTTAGCCTGACTGTCACTGAGGAAAGTCTCTCTAACAGCTAAGTGTTCCTCTTTTTTCTCAAAAGACTCTATCTTACGGTCAAGATTTTCTTCTTTTTGCAAAAGACGTCTTTCCTGACGTTGGATATCACTGCGACGCTCTTTATTTTCTCGTTCCATCTCACTGCGCATGCGGTGGATTTCTTCTTTAGCTTCTACTAACGCTTCTTTGCGTTTAGCTTCACCGGTCTGTTCCGCCTCCTGAATGATACGAATAGCGGTTTCTTCAGCAGTAGCAATTTTGTTTTCAGCAACATTTTTACGTACTAAATAACCGATCGCACCACCAACGGCACCAGCACCGATAGTAATACCGATAAGTTCTAAAATGATTTTCACCTCCTTATTAATTTTTAAAAAAAATGAGGCAACAAACTATTGTCGCCTCGTGGATAACATTCATTCATTAATTATTAACACGATTGGATACTATAATTTTAAATGGATTTTATATAAAAGTCAAGTTAGCAGTCATCCATTAATATCACAGAACCATGTATATTATTAATGCTTTTTTGAATATATTTACTTGCAAAGCCACGCGCATACAGGTACCTGCCAATAGCGGCCCGGCCTTCCTGCGTAGCAGGATCATATTTTTTAGGATTACGTTTTAAACAAGACTGCAGAGCCTTCTCCGCCCGTTCCTGTTCCTCAGCTTCAGAAAACTGCGCTAAAATATCGTTTATATAACGTTCGGCCACATTTTTTTTCTGCAGCTCCAGCCGCAGGTGACATCTGCCATAGTATTTTTTAGAAAGCCAGGCTTCAAAAACCCTCTGTCCATAACGTTTTTCATCTAAGAAACCATATTCCAGAAGTTTTTGGATAGTACTCTTGATGATGCCAGCATCTGCACCTTTACGTTTCAGCTTCAGTTCCATATCCTTACGGCTGTAATCACGATAGCTCAGAATATCTAAAGCATAATCATACGCTTCCTGCTCAGTCGCTAAGTTCTTGGACGACCGGTTCAGCATCGCTTACACCGCTTTCTGCGCTTACTAATTTGGCAATAGTATGCTCGCGGATCTTGGCTTCGATCTCAGCAGCCATTTCCGGATTTTCTTTGAGAAAATCTTTGACCTTTTCTTTGCCCTGTCCCAAACGAACCTCGCCGTAGGAATACCATGCACCGCTTTTATTGATGATGTCAAACTCTGCACCCAGATCTACGATGCAGCCTTCATGGGAAATGCCTTCACCGTACATAATATCAAATTCTGCCTGTTTGAAAGGC
>OGFM01002056.1_pt1 | contig 10936 bp, 10 predicted proteins | sample 1570871 | NCBI WGS metagenome assembly OGFM01 (sample SAMEA2581957, study PRJEB24529) | metagenome | biome: Human gut stool | place: China | collected 2011
ATTTCTCCGTTTGGAGAAACTCCGATGCACTCAACAGGCTAAAGCCCATAAATCAAAAAGGAGCCTCTGGTCGAGGCTCCTTCTTGATCACAGCCAAAGTCAGCAACTATCGCCTGATGATTGAATTCCAAATATGGTGCGTTTTTACTCCTCTGTTTCAATCTCCAATCTCTGAAGAATGTCTCTCACAATACCAGCATCCTCAATCAGAGAAATTCCAAAACACTTTTTTCCTGCATCTTTTAAGGAGGCTCCTATATGATAAACATTTTTCTTATCCAAGATTAAAAAGCGATCATGAAATACTTTCGTGTACCGCACTTTCAGTAAAGGATACTGGCTGTTGAAATTATTAACATCTTCTTGAGATAACTTGGTTCTTTTCAATGTATACATCACAACAGTCACATTTTCATTCTTTTTTGTAAGAAGATTCAGCGTTCCTATATCCACATAGCCATCAATTAAAACGATTTCCTTTTCCGCTTTTTGAATCAGGCTAACAATTAGGCTAAAAGCATCATATATCTGTCCATCAAAAAAGACTTTCTGATTTGATTCCTCATGGTCCGATATATATTCAAATATCTGATCCAATTTTTCATCCGTTTGCTTTTGATATTCCAGTTGTTTTAACTCCACATTACTGATACGCTCAAAAAGCAAGGCGTTATTAGCAATAAATCGCCTCATTTCCACGAATGCGCGCATAATACCAATGCTTACCTTAATTGCCACTTCGCTATGTAGAACACTAGCCAACATAGAGATTCCCTGTTCTGTAAATACATAAGGAAGAGTCCTACGACCACCATAATTATTTTCGCCCTGTGCAAAACTTGAAATGCCAGTTTGGCATCTCAAGTTCTGATACTCCTCTTTCGTGAGCTGAAAACGAAAATCTTCTGGAAATCTACTAATATTTCTTTTTACTGCTCTATTCAATGCCCCTGTCTCTACCTGATAAAGAATGGCAAGATCACTATCCAGCATGACTTGCTTATCTCTAATAACATAAATCATTTTTTCAATCGACGGTCGAGTGATTTCAACTAAATCATTTGTAATACCATCCGTCTTTTTCGCTTCTGGTTTAATTTCTATCATAAATTCTCCCTATGACAACTTGAAGTGCCAGTCTGTTCAGACATTCCATATTTATGAGATTATAGTAGCAAAAACAGACATACCTATGTCCCATACAAAGTACGTATATCGCAGTCAAAACCCCGCTGTTATTTTAGAATGTTGTAAATTTGGAATAAAAGCATGGACTTTCCGACTCGCTATTCAGAACTTCACAAGATATCTGTAGAAATAGAAAACTTCTATGCTTTGTGCACATTCTAGCATAGAAGTCTTCTGCTGGCAAGGGGTATGCTATTATCAAATATTTGTAATGCAAAACCAGATTTGCCGCCTATATTTCACTTCTGATCACAACACGAATTTTCTTAACACCGGGATCTTGCGCAGCACCCACGCAGTAGCCGTTGCCAGTGCCAGCACTACCAGGCAGAATGCAGCCAGCAGCAAAATCAATACCGCTTGTCCCGCGGCTACAGACTGCACACCGCATTGTTCCAACACCGTAAAGGGTGTGATCTTCACGAATTTATACAACAGGTTCACATACACCGGATGTACCAGGTATACGGCAAAACTCAAGGCTCCCGCCTCCTGCCAGGGAATCCGGTGTATTCTGTTCTTCTCCCGGGCAGCCAAAGCCGCGCTGTCTCCTCCCCCATTCCATCCTGCAGCAAACAGAAGCACTGCAAGCAGTACTGTAAACGGATAATTGTATGCCATCTGAATGGAGAATCCGGCGAGTGTCCTGCTGAGGATCATTCCCAGAGCCAGAACCGCTACTGCAGCTGTCAGCCATACATTCCTTCCCTTGTCCACACATACTTCTCTCACCGCGAAGAAATATCCACACAGATAATACAGGAAATACACACCGCCATCCGGCAATACCGGAATACTGTTGACGTCCAGTACCTTATTCAGAAACGGTGCCACACTGCTTCCTAAGAAGATCACTGCCATCACTGCCGCAACACCCCACACCGGCAGCACACGCAGCACTTTTTTCAGAAGCGGCGTGATCAGATATAAAAACAGGATCAGATACAGATACCACATATGGGACCAGGTATGTCCCATCAGAGTCATCTTCAGTGCCTCCGGGATCATCATGACCCGGAAGGTCCGCTCCGCCACTACCAGCTCGGAAGCTGCATACGGAACGCCGAATAGGAGGATCGCCAGTGCAATCCTCCTGCAATATTTTTTAATCATGACCGGATAAGTCAATGTACGTTCCGGATTCAGGAACAAATATCCCGAGATCAATAAAAATATAGGAACGCACCAGGTCACCAGATCCATAACTGACAGCAATAATGACCGGTATTCCGGCACTATTGACGCGTCTGTCACATCTGTCGCACCTGTCAGTACATGCATCAGCACCACTGCACAGGTTGCCAGTACCCGGAGCACGTCCAGGAACTGCTTCCTGGGTCCGGATAAGCCGTTTGTCATGTCTCTCCCATCTCCTCCATCAGGCGCATGCCTGCAGTATCTGTCACAGGAAGGGAGAATACTATGCTTTGTGCTTTACTCTCCAGTCCTGCTTTTTCCATTATAGCACGCATGATGGAATTTTTCTGCTCACTTTTTACCACAATGAACAACATTTCTTTTTCCGGCACCAGTGTCACGCCCAGAAACTGCTGTGCATTCTCTGTTCCGGTGCCCTTGGCATGGATGACTGTGCCGCCTGCCGCATGTACTTCTCTCGCTGCATCCATGACCAGTTCCGTATATCCATGATTGGCTATCACTACCAGAAGCTCATTCTTCGTCTCTTTCAATGTGGACTCCTCTCCTTTTACGAATTCCTGCCCGCAGGTCAGGTAATTCAATGCTTTCTTGCCACCGACACTGCTCACGGGAATGATAAATGCGATTCCCATTCCCGGGAGATCGATCTGCATTTTCTTACGCAGAGCAGCCTTGATCTGCCGCCAGGCAGCATCTGTGACGAGATGGAACAATACGCTCTTCTCCATGCCGTCCAGTCCGAAATAATCTAAGATCTCATTCGCCGCGGTTCCCATGCCGACGGTAACACTGCCGACCTGTGCGCCGTTTTCTTTGTAGCATTCCACGAATTTCCTCGTCAGCTGACGATTGGTGATGGTGACCATCATATATAATTCACTCATGGGCACACCTCCTACAGTTCAATGATGGCATTCTCATCCAAAGCACCAAATGCATCCGCCGCACCGGCAAATACGCCTGCACCGCTCTTCTGCTGCTTTAACTGATATACCATTCCCAATATCTGGATCGTGATCAGCGGTGTCATGGCTACCATTGCTACCACACCGAAAGCATCTGCGACTAAATTGCCGCCCACCGCCACACAGGCGCCCTGCGCTAACGGCAGTAAAAAGGTAGCTGTCATGGGTCCGCTTGCCACACCGCCGGAGTCGAAGGCGATCGCTGTGAATATCTTCGGTACAAAAAAGGATAGTCCGATCGCCACACCATAGCCCGGGATCAAAAACCATAGAATCGGGATCCCCGTCAGCACGCGGATCATCGCCAGTGCTACGGATAAGGAGACACCCACGGAAAGGCTCACGCCCATAGAGCGGGCCGAAATGGCACCGTCCGTCAGCTCCTCTACCTGATGATTCAGTACATAGACCGCGGGCTCCGCTTTTACGATAAAATAACCGATCAGTGCTCCCACCGGCACCAGTACCCACCTGTAGGATCTGGCTGCCATGACCTGACCGAGATAATTGCCGGCAGGCATAAAGCCCACATTTGCGCCGGTCAGGAACAGTACCAGACCGATATAAGTATACACCAGACCGATCAGAATCTTCGCCAGTGTCTTCCCCGACAGCCGCAGGGCAAATATCTGGAACAGACCGAAAAACAATACAATGGGAAGTAATGAGAGTGCGATCTCTTTCATATAATCCGGAATCCCATGAGCAAAAAGCTGCGCCAGTTCCACAGAATCAGAGATCTCCGGGATCGCCACCGGCTGGTAATCCGCATTGGTCGGCTTATAGATCAGCCCCAGCACCATGACCGCCAGGATCGGGCCGATGGAGCACAGTGCTACCAGACCGAAGCTGTCGTCCGCCGCATGGTGGTCATTACGGATGGACGCAATACCGACACCAAGTGCCATGATAAAAGGAACGGTCATAGGACCCGTGGTCACACCACCGGAATCAAACGCCACTGCCCGGAAGTTCTCCGGTACGAAAAATGCAAGAACGAACACTACTATGTAGAAAAAGGTCAACAATGGCGGCAGGGCCACACCGATCAACATACGCAGAAGGGCAATGACCAGGAAGATTCCAACCCCCACTGCCACTGCCAGGATCAGCGTCATGTTCGGCACCGAAGGCACCTGTGTCGCCAGCACCTGCAAGTCAGGCTCGGAAATGGTGATCACCACTCCCAACAGAAAAGATAACACTACGATCAGCAGAATGTTTTTACTCTGGGTCATTCTGGCACCCACTTTTTCTCCCATGGGGGTCATGGACATCTCCGCACCCAGGGTGAAAAACATCATACCGGCCATGACCATCAACGCTCCCACCAGAAAACACAACAGGATACTGGAGGTAATGGGAGCTATGGTAAAGCTTAATACGATCACGATCCCTACTACCGGCAGGACCGCCTTCAAGGATTCTGCAAATTTTTGCCGGATCTTTGGATTTAATAACTTCAATATTGGTCTTTCCTTTCTTTATGTTTTCTTTATCTTAACATGAAGCAAAGACCCGATCCTACCGTTTTTCGTGAATTTATAAAATTTTCACGGGGTCTTAACGCAATCTTTATGCAGACAGCTCCCGGTCCTGCCCAGACTGCTTTTTCACAAATTTATAGGCCCAGACATCCACCACGATCACAAACAGGAAAAAGAAAACGAAGATCCAGTCCGCATCCAGAGACAATGCGGAATCATAGATACCGTGTTCGATCATCGGCATGAACACGCTGAGCTTCAGGTAGCGTTTCCTGCGTTTTTTATTGCCTGCAAGTTCTGCCTCCTTCGCCACACCGAAGAAATATCCCATGATCACGCCATCGATGGCATGGGAAGGCACGGACAACAGGGCTCTGGTCACTGCCGTCCCAATGTCACCGTCCAGACAATACAGAACATTTTCAATGGCTGCAAATCCTAATGCCGAAGTCACACAGTACACGATGGCATCGAATTTATAATTGAATGCCGGATGCTTCCATGCCGCCCATTTGGCCGCCTGCATCTTGCAAAGTTCCTCGATCAGTGCCACCCCGATAAAATTATCCAGGATCACGTAGCACAGCGTATCTGCATCCATAAATACCAGAAATACTTCATCCAGAATGATTTCCAGTATCATGGCGGGGATCACAGACAATGCACCAAACAGGAATATTTTCCACAATAATCCCCCCGGCTCCTTCTCCACCTTATCCTGTCTATAGATCCATACCACCAGTGCGATGGCCGGCAATAGTGCCAATCCTGTCAGAAACATAACCTATTCCTCTCCTGTCCACATAGACGGTCCGCCCTTTCAGGACCGCCGCCATACTACATTTTAATCTAATGTTTTTCCTGATGTCAACCTAACGAAAGTATATGTTCCTATTTTTTGTGTCTTAGCTTTTCCGGAGGATACCTGCCTGCCTTTTGCCACAGCTTTAGGGGAAAATATACCGGTTTTCATATATCCTTAACTACTTCTTTACACCTTGCATTGCAAAGTAATGGTACTATAGTTATAATATATTTACAAAACAACTAACAATATTTCATGGAGGATCACACCGTGTTCCGATCACTTTCCGATAAAAAATCATCGCGGAAAAGCTTCCGCTTAAAACCACCCTTTACCAGACACGCCATCAGTATCCTGATCTGTGCCGCCTGCATGCTGTGCGCCACTTTTGCCTCTTTTTTATATCAGCATATAGTACCGGACAACCATGCCAATGTAGCACTGTTCTACATTCTTGCACTGGTGATCATCGCCAGATGGACGGTGGGCTACGGCTACGGCATTGCCTGCACCCTTTTTTCCGTAATAGCGATCAATTATCTGTTCACCTATCCGTATTATAAGCTGAATTTCACACTGACCGGCTACCCTATCACCTTCCTGCTGATGAGCGGGATCACTCTGATCCTGTGTACCATGACCTCCCATATGACCATCCAGTCCGAGATGATCGCAGAGCGGGAAAAACGGCTGGCAGAGGCCGAAATGGAAAAGATGCGTGCGAATCTTCTGCGCGCCATCTCCCACGATCTGCGCACGCCGCTCACCGGCATCATCGGCAACAGCTCCCTGTTTCTGGAAAGTCAGAACGATCTAAGCTCCACCGAGCAGCGCACGATCATGAACAACATCTACGAGGATTCCAACTGGCTGTTGAATATGGTGGAAAATCTGCTGTCCGTCACTCGTATCCAAGGAGACAGCTTAAGCATCAATACCACAGAGGAACCGGTGGAGGAAGTGGTGGGAGAAGCTTTGGAAAAGCTGAAAAAGCGCTATCCCGATGCCGCCATCCGGGTCAAGATCCCCGAGGAATTTCTGATGATCCCCATGGATGCGGTGCTAATCGAGCAAGTCACCATCAATCTGCTGGAAAACGCCATCGTTCATTCCGGAAGTATCCTGCCCATTGATTTCATCGTGGAGGATCATCCGGAGCATGTATCTTTTATTGTGAGAGACTATGGAAAAGGATTGTCGGAAGAAAAATTACAGAATCTGTTCGAGACGGGTACCTACAACAATTCCCAGAGCTCGGATTCCCGCAAGGGCATGGGTATCGGTCTGTCCATCTGCAAGACCATCATCACCGCCCATCACGGAACGCTGAGTGGCCGGAATCATGCGGATGGCGCGGAATTCTGTTTCACACTGCCCAAGGTTGGAGCTGTCGCTTCAGAAAAATAAGTGTACTATCAGCCACATAAGACAGAACTCTTGAAAATACCGGAAAGGATATGGATCACAGATATGAATAAGATCAAAGTTCTCTTAATCGAAGACGATAGAAGTATCAGTAATTTCATCACCGCTACCATGGACCGGGAAGGCTACAAGATCATGCATGCCTTAAACGGCAGAGAGGGACTTAGTCTCAGCACTTCTTTCTGCCCCAACGTGATCCTGCTAGACTTAGGGCTGCCGGACATGGACGGACTGGAGGTATTGCAAAAGCTGCGCTCCTGGAGCGATGTTCCCGTGATCATCATATCTGCCCGCACCAAGGAGCAGGAGAAGGTCTCCGCTCTGGATCTGGGTGCGGACGATTATATCACGAAGCCCTTCGGCACCGGCGAGCTCATGGCAAGGATCCGCACTTCTCTGCGGCACAGCCACACCCAGACTCCCGGTCATATCTATAAGGCACTGGATCTGGAGATTGATTTCGAAAAACGTCTGATCCGTCTGCGGGGAGAAGAGGTACATCTGACCCAGATCGAATACCAGCTGCTCACACTTTTAGCGGAAAATTCCGGCAGAGTCCTGACATACAGCTATATCATGAATGCCATCTGGGGACCCTATATGGACAATAATAATCAGATCCTCCGGGTCAACATGGCGAACATCCGCAGAAAGCTGGAGCAGAATCCCGCACAGCCCCAGTATGTATTCACAGAGATCGGCGTAGGCTATCGGATGCGTGAGAACGAGAACGGTGGGACTGTATAAACAGAAATACAATTCCCGACACTGCCTCCAGCAAAATGAGTACCGTCCCTCTGTCCAGTGCCTTCCAGACGCTGTCCAGGGTATCCATCCGGCCCAGAATGTCTATGTAAAAGAAATCCAGATAGATGACCGCCGGTGAGATCACACATCCCGGATGCAGTACCGTCCGCTCCATGAGCAGACGGTACATTTCCACTGCCAGAAATATTACATTCAGGGCATAGCCCGCACAAAGCTGATTGTTCAAAAACGGTCCCAGGGAGCTGAGTTCCATACCAAGGGGAACACTTCCTGCCCGGACCATTCCGAAGCTTAAATACATGATTCCAACACTCCACAATAGCATCGCAAGGGACGCTATTCCAAGTCCTCTGCTTAATTGACTGGAGGGAATCATTTTCACATCCTCTTCCTTTCCGAAATACCGGTATACAAGCCACAGCATTGTCAGCGTCCCCGCCATGGAGATTCCGGCCACCTGGCAGGCAATATCTCTTCCCCCAAACAACCCTCTTCCGGAAAATAAACAGATCCCGATGACACAGTGATAGATCAAAAGCCCCAGCACGATCAGATACAGGATCCTCTTTTCACGTTTCCGCTGCTCCTGGAGCTTTGCCAGTCTCACGACTTCCGTCACAGCCTCCTCCCGGTCTCCCGCCCGCTCTCCGGTCACAATGTCCTGAATCGGCAGTTCCAACAGATGGGACAGGGACTCCAATACGCCGATATCCGGAAAACTTTCTCCATTCTCCCACCGGGATACCGCTTTGTTGGTCACCCCTAACATCCTTCCCAGTTCACTCTGGGTATAATTTTTGCATTGTCTGGCTTCCCGGATCAGATTGCCCGTTTTCTTTTTATCCATACTAATCCCTATACCTTTCTGTACTCTGCAAACTCTAGGTGCTTTAGCACCTTTGCTTTAGCACCTTTGCTTTAGCACCGTATGCCGGCCGATCTGTACCCTTATGGTAACAATCCTTTGGAAAATGCGCAATCCATTGTAACGAGACTGCCTGTTTTCTGTGATTTTTGCGCAAAAAATTCCCCTCGGCGAGGGGGGAGTGTACCGAGGGGGATAGAGAGAAAAGTATTTTTGAAAGAGGCGGGTTCCTTTTTCAATTATTATAATAGCGTAATTTTTTAATATTTACTGCTGTTTTTATAGCTTGTTTATGTTGAAAACACTGTTTTTTTGTGGTATTCTGACTGTATCAATGTCAGTAGATTTAAAAAGTGAAGGAGCAGCTATGGATATCACAACTAAAAAAGGCAGACGCGGCAGAAAGGATATTGACCGGATCATCGTGGAAAAAGGCCGCAGAGGTGATTTTTCTCCCCTGCAGCCCGATCATTATCACAGCTTTTATGAAATTTTTTATCTCTGGTCGGGAAGCTGCCGTTTCCTGTTAAAAGATACGGTCTATCAGATGGAAGCCGGAGATCTGGTCTTCATCGCTCCGGGAGAACTGCATCACTCTCTGTATTCCGCCGGAGAGGTCTGCGAGATCGTAATGATCTATTTCAAAGAAGAATATCTGCATTTATCGGACCGGTCTGCCGACAGCCTCACTTCCATATCCGGGCAGGGGCTACAGCTGCATTCCTTCATGGGCAGCGTTCCTACGGTATACCAGGAATATCTGCACTCTCTGCTGACCCGTATGCTCACCGAGAATTCCCGCTTCGACCAATACTCCGAACATTTTGAGCGTTGCTATCTGGAAGAGCTTCTGCTCATGCTGATGCGGCATTCCGTCATGAATGAAAAGGAACCGGATCTGCTGAACTCCCGGGATGCGGACATCCTGCTTGCCACGAAATACATTTACAACAATTTCCGCAAGCCACTGACACTGGAAGAGGTCTCCTCCGTGGCTTCCCTAAGCCCCACCTATTTCAGCAAGAAATTCAAGCTGATCACCGGTATGGGGTTCAAGGAATATTTAAATTACGTACGGCTCAAGCACGCCCAGACGGCACTTCTTACCACAGACAGCTCCATCACGGATATTGCTCTCGAATACGGTTTCAACGACAGCAACTATTTCAAGGATCTGTTCAAAAAAGTTTACGGAAAATCTCCTCGGGAATATCGGAAAAATCCTGATTGACATTGGGTTTCCTATCGGCAGTCTCCTCTAAGTCTTCCTCTTCGAAATGTTCTTCCGTCTGTTTTTCGATTTTCTCTTCCAGTGCCTCCCGGATTGCATCCTGTACGTTGTCGAACTTCTCCAGAAAACTGTCCCATTCTTTGATGCTGAATTCCTGATTGCCGATCATGAATTTCGTCTCTGTATCGCCGTTCTGAAGCTTGTCGTAGATCTCCTGCATTTTCTCGCGGATCTGCTCCATGAGACTCAGATCCTCTTTTTCCGGTTCTCCGGCGGTTCCGGCCGGGTCCGTTTCCGCTGCTTTGTCCGCATCGGGCGTCTCCGAAGTTTCCTCGTTGCTGTCTACATTGTCACCGTTCTCCATATCATCCAGTTCTTTCTCCATCTCCCGGATCTTCTTATCCTGTGCCAGTGCACGCAGGATCCGGTTCACATCCTCCGGGCTGAACATACCGATGGCCTTGGACAGGGCATCGATGTTATTCCGGTTAACCAGCAGACTTCCACCGCCGGACAGCGGAATGTTGATACAGTTTTTCTCATTCGAAGTATCCCCCAGAGTCAGACGGTTATGATCATAGTCACAGACAAAGACCACACCTTCATATTCGATAACACCGTTCTCCGCCATCTCCCCATAAGGCACCTTATCCTTGCCTTCGATACGACGGTTCAGCCGCACCCCCCGCGTCACCGGCGCCAGTGCCTTGTCATTTTCCTCCGCAGCCTCCAGATTTTCCGCAAAACGATTTTCCGCATCTGACGTACTCTGCAAAACTCCCTCATTCACTCTCTTCTGTGTCTCATACACGAAAGTCCTTCCATAGCTGATTCCTGTAATTGCCATAATATCTCCCTCTCCGACAGCGATTACTGCCGCAAAAAGCGGATGGCTGCCTCTCTCAAGGCCGCCATCCGTAGCTTTTTCTCCATCCATGGTGTCTGTATTTTCCTATATGAATAATATCGACACAGCCCGAGGAAAATTTATAGTACAAAACAATACAAAGCTAAAAATGCGAGCCATTACTTTTCGTAATC
>OGFM01002058.1_pt1 | contig 10930 bp, 9 predicted proteins | sample 1570871 | NCBI WGS metagenome assembly OGFM01 (sample SAMEA2581957, study PRJEB24529) | metagenome | biome: Human gut stool | place: China | collected 2011
GACTCCTGTTATCCGCATAAACCAACAAAAAGAAGTCCTTTTTATTGGACTTCTTTTTTAATTTTTATTGTGTCTTAAATCTCTCTACCGAATCAGACATATCATTTGCCGCAGTGCTTACTGTCATTGACATTTTGCTTACGTCTTTTACTATCTTCAATACGTCCTCGCCCGCTTTAAGTGTTTCCTCAATATTCTGCATGTTTGTTTCAGCCTGCAGATTCAGATTATTTATGTCATCCGCTATACAAGATGTCTCACCTTCAAGTCTTTCTGTTGCCTCTCTGATATTAGTAACTCCTTCTGCAACGGATTTGATACATCCTTTAACTTTCTCAAAGATTTTTCTTGTATTATTCATATCCTCAGACTGCCTGTTTATCGCATCCTGTACAGTTTCCATAGTCGATATTGTCTTTTCGGAATTCTCACCGAGATTCATAATCATCTTTTCTATATCTGCTGATGCAGCATTACTCTGGTCAGCCAGTTTGCTTATCTCCACAGCTACAACCGCAAAACCTTTTCCGCTTTCACCGGCTCTTGCCGCTTCAATAGATGCGTTAAGGCTCAACAGATTTGTTTCTTCAGCTATCGACGCAATAAGATTTACAGCTTCTTTTATTTTTTCTACAGATATATCCGTCTCGCTTGTCTGCTCTCTTATTTTATCTATCGCATCAAGCACTCCTTCATTTGAAGTGTATAAATCCTTAAGACTATTAGCTACCTCACTTCCTGATTTAAGCATATCTGTCGCTGCATCCGAAAGACCGTCAACTTCATCTCCAGTATTTCCAAGCATATGATTAATATTGTTTACGTTTTCCGTAACACTTCCCGTAACCTCTGCCTGATTCTTTGCACTCGAAAGTACACTCTTAAGATTTTCACTGATTGATGACATGGCATCACTCGCCTGCCATGCAACATTACTCATGTCTTTTGACGAACTGTCAAGTCTTGATGTGTTTTCTGATATTGAACCTATCATATTGTGAAGGCTTTCCTGAAGGCTTTTTGTGCTTGCTGAAAGTTTTCCTACTTCATCTTTTCTGTTTAAATTTTTTTCATTTATATTTACACTCAGATTTCCTGAAGCCATTTTCTGAACTACCAGAACACTATCCTCAATAGCAGCTGCTATTCCCTTTGATGCAATAAAGCATACAAATATTGTCAATATCAGAACAATACCAAGAACAAAGAACAACAATCCACTTACAAGATTTATGGTCTTGTCAACAGTTTTTACAGGCATTCCTGCAAATATCATTCCGATAACATCATCACTGTTATTTTGTTTTACAGGAATATAATAACCATAATACATCGTTCCTTCTACACTGACACGACTTGAAAACACATCATTACCTTTTTGTAAAACATTCTTTTTCACATAATCTCCAGCTTTTGAACCCAGAATATAATCACCTTTTTTATCTTTAAGAGAAGTAACTATACGTTCATCACCGTAAAAAAAAGTAAGACTGCTTCCGGTTTTTTCACTCATCTCAACTACAAGTTTTTGAGAGAGTGATACATTGTATGTACCTTTCCAGATTTCACCGGAATCATTTCTGAAATATTCTCCTGAATTCTGATTATATGCTGTATGTAATGCTTCTGCTGTAGCCTGTAATTCATTTTTTGTTTTTGATAGCAATGCATTTTTTATGACAGTATTATTTATAATAATAACTGCAATGCAGACTGCCAGTATCGGCAACAGTGCCACAAATAATATTTTGTACTTAAGCTTCCAGTTTTCAAATATTTTAATCATACGCAACCCCCTATTTCCATTTCAATTCTGAAACATTATGGTAATACCAGTTTATTTCTCCGGTAATTTTTGCGTCATCAAGTGTCTTTCCTTCCTCTCCAATGCTATCTCCCGTATTGGTTTTTAACACTCCATCAAACACTCCAAAATCACCTGAAACAATCTTTTCTTTAGCTTCTTTTACCTTTTCTGCAGTCTGATCATCACAAAGTGACGACAACTCTGTGAGACTAACAAGACTTTCTTTCATTCCTCCGTAGTAATTTTCTCCGCTGTATGATGCATTTATTATGCTGCTTATATATGATGTATAATATGCACTCCAATTCCATATAACAGACGTAAGTGTAGCTTTTGGAGTTTCCTTGCTCATGTCTGAATTGTACCCTATCGCCCATGTACCATTGTTCTCTGATGCTTCCTGCGGTGCTGTCGTATCGCAATGCTGTGCAAGAACATCACACCCTGCTTTTATAAGTGCATCAGATGCCTTTTTTTCATCGTCAGGCGAATACCATGAATTGGTAACTGCAACATATATCTTAGCTTTTTTATTTACTGACTCAACTCCCATCGCAAACGCATCAACGCCTCCTGTACACTCGCTGTTGTCGCTTCCCATGGCAGATACATAACCAATCTTATTGGTTTCTGTTTTAAGTCCTGCAACTATACCTGACAAATATCTTGCCTGATAAATTCTTCCAAAATAATTGGTAAAATTCTTTCCGTTACTCAAGCAACCTGTCGCATTTGCAAAATATATGTTCGGATATTTTTTTGCAAATTTCTCTGTCTGCTCCATATAGCCCCAGCTTGTAGCAAAAATAACGTTACAATTCTTGTCTACGCAATCCTGCAAGGCTTCTTTTACTGCTTTTTCGTCACTGTCGTTGATATTTTCCTCTCGCACAATCTGAGACTCGTCAAGTCCGATGTTGTTTGCCATTCCCTGAATGCCTATCTCATGTGCATATGTATAACCTGAAGTTTCAGAAGCACTTCCTATATAAAGCACACCAATCTTTAACTTGTCTTTAGCGATTGTTTTCATACCCGCCGGATTTGTATCGGCTGCCTTTTTGGCTGTCTCCGAATTTGTGCCGTTTTGTGTGCTGCTTCCACCACCTGTCACATTATTAGTTGCAAAATCAACTATTTCTCCCGCACTGCATGCAGACAAGGACAATGCCACGAATAATGACATAAATAATGCTAAAATTTTTTTCTTCATCCTAAACTCCTTTCCGAAAGTTCATATACCTCCACTCAACACTTTCATTGTTAAATCGACATTTAACTACACAGTTTTATACAAAATCATATATTTTTCACACATATTTTATCATATTAACACGAAAAAAAAAACATAAATAAAAACTTTTTTCTTTTCTACAATATGTATTTATGCTAAACTGTTATTGTTTTTATAAAAACGCCGGCAAACTTTTTTGTCAAAAAATACAAAGAAATGAGGAGTATAAATTTGAAAAAGAAAATTGTTTTTACAAAAAAAGCTATTGCATTAGGGCTTTCTTTTGCTATTGCAACAGCAGGTGTAAATTTTATATCTGACACAGTTCACGCCGCTGTCTCAGATATCAACACTGATGATGCATGGGTAAATGGTAATGCAGATACTGCTGCAAACACTTATCACATAACATTAAAAGAAGCAGGAAAACTTACAGTTACAGCCCAGTCATACGCAGACAGCATCTGCTTTTATATTTATAACTGCGATGAGAGCAGCCGCATTAACAGTCTTGAATTGTCAGGCTCATCTGTTGACCCTAAGACAGGCACCATGAGTTCAGATCTCGAAGCAGGAGATTATATCATAAAAGCTATAAAGAGCAGAAATGCAAATATAACTTTTGATTACCGTATAAAAACTTCTTTTGAAGCAGCAGGCAACAATGAGACAGAACCTAATAACAGTTTTGACACAAGTATGCCGATTTCTATCGAAAAACAGACAACCGGTTTCTTATCTGTCACAGATAAACTTGATTTTTATAATATTACACTATCAAAAGACAGCTATCTTCATATAAATGTTGATTCAAATGTATATCTTTATAAAATCACCGTATACGATAAAGACTGGCAAAATATATATGAAAGCAATTATAAAAAGAAAGGTACCAACAGCTTTGAAATAACAGATAAAATGCTTTCTGCCGGCACCTACTTCATTAAGTTTGAATCAACTGAAACAGGTGTATACAAATTCAAATGCAGCACCCCTAAATTTATATCTGCAATAAACCTCCAAAAATCAAACATTTCAATAACACTTGGGAAAAGTTATTCTCTTTTAAAATCAGTCACACCAGACGATGCAGATAAATCTAAAATCATATGGACTTCTGATAATGAAAATGTTGCTAAAGTATCCTCTAACGGAATATTAAAAGCTGTAGGCTGCGGAAATGCCACTATCACTGCGAAATCAACAGATGATACAAGCATTACGGTAACTGCAAACATAACAGTAAAAGCAAAAAAAGCAAAATTTGCCGTATGCAAAAAGAAAAATGACAGATGGGTTAAAGTCCGTGCAAAATTCCAAAACGGAGTGTCATCTTTTCAATATCAGATGTCAAAAACATCAAATTTTAAGTCTGGGAGAACCAGTTCATATATTGACAACTCAAATTCAGATGTTTATACTGCACGTTTGTCAGCAAAGAAAACTTATTATTTCAGAACAAGAGCAATCTACTATGCCAATGGAAAAAAGTGCTATGGTCCATGGAGTAACACTGTTAAAATAACGACAGGCACAAAGGGTAATACTTCCTGGAATTGCATATGGAAAAATCCAAAATAAAACAAATTAACTAATTTTACATCAAAGTCAAAAAATTTTACATTAAATATATTTGCCCTATTTAAATCAATGTGTTATTCTAATAAAGTATTTTAAACGGAAGGGAGCAGATGCATATGTTTACTGCAAAAAAACATTACAGACATACATATTTGTTTATTGTGCTTTGTATATTTGTGTCTTGTATCAATATTCATCAGACATCTGTTCCCATACTTTTTACACAAAGTTTTAACTCCGGTTTTCCAAATGATATATATACAACATCTGCTGCTTCTTCTAATGATGATGCATGTACACCTGAAATGCTTGGCAGACAGGAATTGTACTCATATTCAAACATAGTCCATAAAAAAAATAATTTTTCACATACATATAGATTATTACTTTATATAACAGATATTGTTGATACAATACATTTTCCATCATACTATTATTTATCAGAATATCTCTCCGGTATCTGTGAACCAAAATCAACTGAAAATATTATTGATTATATTCATTTGCAGGATGGAAAAAAGAAAAATTAACATAGCTTTTTATCAATATCATAAATACAAGGAGAAAAGTTATGTTACGAATTATTTTTATTATTATCGGAATACTATTCATTGTTGGACTTACCGCATTCGGTTTATGGTTTTCAAACAGTGACACGGAAAATCCCGACGAACATGGCAATGATATGATAAATAACAGCACTGAAAAGTAAATCGGCTAATCGAAAGGAGCTAATCATCATGAGAAAAACTAAAATTATTTGTACCATTGGTCCGGCAAGCGAAAGTGAAGAAACATTAAAACAAATGTGTAAAGCAGGAATGAATGTTGCGCGTCTCAATTTTTCACACGGAACACACCCTGAACATCAGCAAAAAATAGACAGAATAAAAAAAGTCCGTGAAGAATTAAACCTTCCTATTGCTATTATGCTTGATACAAAAGGACCTGAATACAGAATACGCACATTTGAAAATCACAAAGTCACTTTAAAAGATGGTGACACCTTTACATTTACTACCGACGAGGTTGAGGGCAACAATGAACGTGTATCGGTAAGCTATAAAAATCTTATAAATGAACTTAAAATTGGCGACACCATCCTTGTAAACAATGGATTACTTATTTTTGAGGTTGCTAAACTCAAGGGTAATGATGCTATATGTAAAGTAAAAGTCGGCGGTGAAATGTCTGACCGCAAGAGCATGAATTTCCCTAACCATGTGATGACCGGCCCTTACTTGAGCGAACAGGACAAAAAAGATTTACTTTTTGGTATAAAAAACGAAGTAGATTTTGTCGCAGCATCTTTTGTTTCAACAAAACAGGATTTGCTCGACATTAGAAATTTCTTAAATGAAAACGGCGGTTCAGATATTGATATTATCGCTAAAATCGAAAACCGCTCAGGTGTCGACAACATTGAAGAACTTTGTGATATTGCAGACGGAATTATGGTTGCCAGAGGTGACTTAGGAGTGGAAATTCCTTTCGTTGAAGTTCCATCCATACAAAAGTATCTTATCAAAAAATGCAGACTTCTCGGAAAGAGAGTTATAACTGCAACCGAAATGCTTGAATCCATGATACAGAATCCTCGTCCTACGAGAGCAGAAATCTCTGATGTTGCAAACGCAGTCTATGATGGTTCATCGGCAATAATGCTTTCAGGCGAGTCAGCTTCAGGTAAATATCCTGTTGACGCTGTTAAAAACATGGCAGAAATCGCTCTGTATACAGAGAAAAATATTGATTATGCTAAACGTTTCAGAACTACTGAATACAGAATTAAAGATAATACTGATGCCATTTCCCATGCCACATGTGCAATGGCTATTGATACAAACGCAAAAGGCATTGTCATAAGTTCTCTTTCAGGAAATACGGTTCGTATGGTAAGCCGTTTCCGCTGCCCTGTTGATATTATCGGTATGACTACGTCCGTAAGAGCATGGAGAAAATTAAATTTGAGTTGGGGGGTAACTCCTGTTCTCAGCGAGGAATTTAACTCTGTTGATGTCATGTTCTATCATGCAATGAATCACGCAAAGAAACTGTTTAATCTTAAAAAAGGAGACAATGTTGTCCTTACAGGCGGACAGGTAAGCGGTGTGTCAGGAAAGACAAACACTATTCGCGTAGAAGCCGTTTCCAAGTAGATATTTCAAATATATCATAGCCAAAAACATAAAATTTCAGGGCATTCCAATCTTTGTGAATGCCCTGTTTTATTTGTTTTCAAATATTTATATATTTTTGTTTATTATATATCTTATTTTGCCTTTGTTTTTACTTTCAAAACATTAGACCATGATCCAATGAGATATTTTGTTCCGGCATCTGTATTTACAGCTCTTTTACTTCTCTGACGGAAATAATAAGTTGTATTTGCTTTAAGTCCCGTTATATTCATTGGTTTATCAGAATGCTTATTTGCAGCCGCACATGACTTATTTATTGTTTTCGCATTTTTAAAATCCTTATCAGCAGAATACTGAAGCTGGTACTTATCATAGCTTGAATACTCATAAGTAATTTTTATGGAATTTTTTCCAATAAGTTTTTTCTTTTTTACCTTATCCTTCTTTATATACCAATCAATACTTACAATAGGTTTAGTATCTTTTTTAGGTGGTGATGCAAGTGTCATGTGCCCTGAGTCACTTGACTTGCTTGATAAGTCTGAATATACGATAATATCAACCGTACCTCTGTTTTTGAAGCATGAGTTTTTCACTGTATAATAGTTATCCTCCACAGCTTTATCATATTGAACAAGTGTAGGATTGATATTTCCTGCCGGAAGAGATTTCGCTGCAAGGCAGAAATCATCCCATGAGGTAGCAACACCGACTGTATATGCTGAACTGTTATAAAGGTCATCCCACATAACTATATATTGATTGTTTACAATATCCTTTACATGCATATTTGTAATCTTCTTTCCACTGCTTACCGCTGTGGTTTTTGAAAAATTGGTACTCTTTATATAAGCTTTTTTGCTGTTGAACCATATTGCAATCCACGTATCATCCGAGTCCTCTGCAAAATAGTCAACTAACGCATCATTACATAAGGCTCCCAATACGGTGCTTGTCGTGTCCTTTTTCTCATAAACACTGACCTCTTTGCCATCGCTTAATTTAAAAATCTTACCCTCACTGCTTCCTGACGGCACCTTTTTTCCCTTATTGTAAAGATTTACATACCTGGCATCAACATAGTAATATCCCGGCTTCTTGTATGTCATATAATCCACGGAATTCTTTCCGTTAAAATATACTTTATAATATTTGTTTGTATCGCCCTTTGTCTTTGATTCAACAGGCTCTGTTGAAACAACCTGAAGATTTGTATTTATAGGAACACGATATGAGTCTCCCCATGACGGAATCCCTGCATATAAGCGTATTCCAACGAATGACTTTGTTGTTTTTCCATCAGCTTCAATCGTCACTTTTTCTCCATCTGCCGGAGTTGTACTCTTATAACGTCCGACATCTATCCAGACCTGACTTCTCTTCACACGATAAAATCCCGGACGATGAGCAGTCTGCACAAGATATGCCGCACAGGAATGAAATTCCGTAAGACTATAAGCAGGACTGTATCCGTTACTCCATACAATAACCCATTCGTCATCATAATCAAGTACCTTAAATTTAGCTGTCTCATACTCAAGAAAAGCTGCACTTGAATTATAATCGCTTATCCAGTCAATACCACCGCCGACTACATTGCCGCCTCCGGTCCATATGTATCTGACTGTCTGGTTATTGTCCTGTGGCAGATACTTTGCTTTTATGGTATGTCCCTGAATTTTCGTTCCCTCAGGAACCGAATAAACTGTCTGTGTACTTCCGATTTTTGCAATATTGTCTGTTCCTACCAGATAAGCAATTCCCTTTACATCAAATGTATCTGTATCCAGATACTGTGTTTTAAACTGTGTCATAGACGTATCATAATATGCCTTTGCCGTCTGCGCCGGCAGGTATGCCGTTCCAATCGACAATGCCAGGCTGAATACAAGTATCATGCTGCAAAGGTGTCTTAACCCTTTCCTACCGGAAATTCTTTTTATATTTTCCATAGTTTTTATTCTTTCTTTAAGTTTCTTTTTCATAGGCAGTTTCCTCCCCTGTTCAATATTTTTCTTATGAATCTACAAATATTATACTGTATCTGCGAGAAAAAAAATGAAAGTTTGCGTGAATGGTACATATATGGTGTGAATTGAACTACGCACACATTATTTATGGCTGTCATATCTCGCCTCTTACCCATAAAAATCTACCACTTACCTAAATAATATTTACAACATTTTAACCATATGCTTTAATCATATCAGACAGATAAAAACAGCAAACTTAAAATTATAACGTTCTTAAGTTTAATCTCTGTCAATAAAAAATGAAAAAGATAATGTACAGCAGGAGGTGAAAAATTTGAAAATTCACTTGGAACTGGTTGATGAGAATGAGCCTGAGATTATTATTAAATGCCGGGAACTCACACCCGATATAATCATGCTCCAGCAATTGATTACAGGTTTCGATACAAAATCAAACCAAATGATTTTTTACAAAGGTGACACGGAGTATTACGTGAATCTGTCAAAAATATTATTTTTCCAGACAGAAAGTTCTGCCATATATGCACACACGACAACAGATGCTTACGAAACCAAATACAAGCTGTATGAACTTGAAGAAATTCTTCCTGCATCATTTGTAAGAATATCAAAATCTGCAATTGTAAACAGCAGCCTTATTTACTCAATACAAAGAAATCTCACATCGTCGAGTGTTATTTCATTTAATAACACTCACAAGGAAATCTATGTTTCAAGAGCTTATTATAAAATGTTAAAGCTAAAAATGGATGAACGAAGATTTCATAAATAAAAAATCAAGTGCTAAGAAGCACAGAAAAGAGGTCAAATCATGAACAGAAATAAAAATTCAATTTTTTGGGGACTTATGCTTATCGCCATAGCATGCTGTCTTATATTAAATCAGCTTCATATTGTTACATTTGCCATAAGCGTATCTAAATTAATATTAGGAGCTATTTTCGTCGGAACTGCCATAAATTCAATATTTGCAAGAAGTTTTGGTGGCTTTTTCTTCTCACTTGCCTTTCTGTGGCTTATATTTGACAGTGTATTCGGTTTTCCGTATATATCCACAAAAACAGTTTTAATAATTGCTTTACTGCTCACTATCGGATTTTCAATGCTATTTCCAAGCAAGCATTTTCCGCACAATAATTATAACGCAAAAAAACATGTGGAATGGGATGATTATGATGATCCTGATAAAGTCGGAAAACATCAGACTGTTTTTAACGAAGATACAAATGAAACTTTTTATGGCTACAACCAATTCGGCGCATCAGCAAAGTATATAAATACGGGTAACTTTAAAAAAGCATCTCTTGAATCATCCTTTGGCGAACTTAAAGTATATTTTGACAGTGCAAAAATCATTGCTGATACAGCAGAAATTTATGTTAAACAAAGTTTTGGATGCACACAGCTTTTTATTCCAAAAGAATGGCAGATAATTCAAAAAGCATCTGTATTTGCGGGAGCCATTGAAGAACGCAACAAAAATAAAAGTACCGGCTCACCTATAGTATACCTTACAGGCGAAGTAAAATTTGGAAGTATTATAATCACTTATGTATAGATTGTGTGAATATATAAAATCGTGGAAAATATATAGACTTGTGTAAACATATAAAATTGCATAAATATATTGAAATCTTGAAAAAAACAGGAGCGGTGCAGGCTTATACAATCCTGCCACCGCTCTTATTTTTTATATACCGGTATCTATTTTTCTAATATATTCTTCCTGATACCGCTAAATCTGCATTTTGTTAAAATCCCATAATTCGGATATTGTATTCCTTCTTATTCAGAGTTGCTATAACATAACCATATACATAGTCTTTCTTTTTCTTTATGCTTACAACGCCTTTTTTGTTTACAGTTATATATTGACTATCTTCTCCAATACGGAACTTTGCTTTTTTCAATGCCGGTGCATATTTTACAAGATTTAATTTTGTTCCTTTCTTTACATCGATATATATATAATTTGTATTTGACTTAGATGCTGTAGGAATATAACTTGACATAAGTTTGTATGTTTTGCTTACAGCCATTGATACAAGTTCCTTGTTCTTCTTTAAGTTTACCTTTGTAAATTTATTTCCATAACATGAAAGTGTAGTTAGTTTTTTGTTTGGCATAACATTTAATTTATTAAGCTTGTTATTTGAACAACCGAAATAACTAA